>Ga0257112_10000400_pt1 | contig 18147 bp, 16 predicted proteins | sample LP_taG_5_FD_191565 | JGI IMG/M metagenome (GOLD analysis project Ga0257112, IMG submission 191565) | Marine microbial communities from Northeast Subartic Pacific Ocean, Canada - LP_J_2015_P26_1000m | ecosystem: Environmental > Aquatic > Marine > Oceanic | place: Canada: Northeast Subartic...
AACAGGTAATAAATCCCTTAGCAATCAATACGGGGATTACGATATATAGTAATGAATCGCGAATCAGATAAAATAGAATAAACGCTACAAGAACTATGGACCCTTTCTTCTTTAGTAGCTTTAAATAACCGCCCTCTTTTCGAATTTCACCCCAATCAAGAATAAACTTCGGTTTGAATATTTTCATTCACCCTCAGGCTTAATTTTACCATATTTCAAATTCTCATATTTTTCCCAGATAGTTTCACCAGAAGCTTGCTGAAAGCGGAAGGCAAAGACAAGCGCATCCATAAATGAATTATTCTGAAATTCTTTATGAGTGTAATACTCATCAACCCAACCGATAAATTCCAATAAATCAGTATCATCGAGTTGATCAAAAATACCAAAAACGGTTTCTGCTTTGTTATCATAGTACCATTGGGTTACTTCACTATATCCAGCCTCCTTTTTGAGTGCATCATAAGTTTCATAAACTTGTGTTAGATATGAGAATAAATATATTTCCTTTTCCTTTTGGTTAAGCGTCGTCCAATATACCGCAATCAGGTTGCGCTCTGTTTCCTCAGCTTCTTGTGCGAGTGCTAATGTAGCTGGATATAATAATAATGAAATAAAACAAGTACGGGTAATAATAGAGATTTTGATTTTATTATTCATGATACTTTATCTGGATTTAAACCCTTGAACATACGATAAAAGCTACCAATTTGGAAAACTGGTTTTATTGAGTATTTTGTTATTTTTCATTCATCTAATTCAACCCAATCACCATTTTCTTTTATCAAGTCTATTAGAGCGTCTACTGCTTTATTAGAAGGTATATTTCTTTTTACCACCTCGTAACCCTTGTAAAGAGATATTTGACCTACACCTGTTCCAACATAACCATAATCAGCATCTGCCATTTCTCCCGGACCATTTACGATACAGCCCATAACGGCTATTTTTACACCTTTAAGGTGGCTAGTCTTTGATCTGATCTTTCCAGTTATTTCCTGCAAATCAAATAATGTCCGCCCACAAGATGGACATGAAATATATTCTGTTTTTGAAATACGCGTCCGGGTAGCTTGTAATATTCCAAAACAAGTCTGTGTAATCAAATTGATAGGTTTATCTGCTTTTAACCAAATACCATCACCAAGCCCATCTATCAACAATGATCCTAAATCCGTTGCAGTAAATAATTGAAATTCATCTTTCGCGCTGACATTATAATCTCTACGAATGACAATGGGCACATCCCAATTATTATTAATTATTTCAAAGAAAGCTCGACGCTGCTCAGCAATCCCATGTTCATTGGTGGTGTCAATTACCAACACAATTGACTGTTTATTCTTTAACGTATATAGTTCTGGCCTGAAGCAATCTGAGAGTGATATGCTAACAAAGTTAATTTCACAATCTAAACCTGTATACTTTAAGTAATGATCCAATGAAAATAATGGCAAAGTCTGGTCTTTTTTTTGCCAAGCATTTTCGTCTTGGATAATATTAAGCATACTGGGCAATTCAAAACTCACTTGTCCTTTCCCGGTATAAACGAAATCCGCTGCTTGATCACTTATTGTCCATTTATCATGGCTTTCAGAATAAATGTATCCCGCATCTATTAATTTTTCCGGTATTAATTTATTAATAGCAGATAAATCAATTATTACCCGCGGTACATTTTTACCACCTACGTTCCCTACCGAAACTGTGGATCTTCTGGTATAATCATAAGGTCGAAAAGGAGGATTTTTGATAGACCTTATTTCAGAATGACTGTTTCGTGTGCTATATCTTTGTACTAGTTGTTGAGCTACTGGGATTTCCAACTCAGGATCCTCGGTCAAGGACACACGGATTGTATCGCCGACACCGTCTTCCAATAAACTGCCAATACCAACAGCAGATTTAATTCGGCCGTCTTCTCCTTCACCCGCTTCTGTAACGCCAAGGTGTAACGGATAATTCATCCCCTCTCGTCTCATCATGGCAACTGCCAAGCGATATGCCTGTACCATGACCTGTGCATTACTTGTTTTCATTGATAGTATCAGATCATGATAATCAAATTCTTCACAAATACGGATAAATTCCATAGCAGATTCAACCATGCCAAGTGGTGTATCGCCATATCGACTCAAAATCCTATCTGATAATGATCCATGGTTTGTACCAATACGCATTGCGGTACCATTTTTTTTACATACCTTGACTAGAGGGATAAATCTTTCCCTTATTCTATCGAGTTCCTGCTCATATGATGCATCTGTATATTCGATAAAATCAAACTTTTTTCGATCAACATAATTCCCAGGATTAATGCGCACCTTTTCAACTATAGTAGCAGCAATAAGTGCTGCATTAGGCGTAAAATGGATATCGGCAACTATTGGTGTATTATAACCGCAATTTCGAATTTCTTCCTTTATGATTCTTAAGTTCTCAGCTTCCCGCTTGCTCGGAGCAGTGATACGAACTAGTTCTGATCCTGCTTTAATCATCCGTAAAGACTGATCTACTGTTGCCCGAGTATCCATTGTATCCGTAGTTGTCATTGATTGGATCCGTATTGGATTATTTCCACCAATTCCTAGGGCGCCAACCATTACTTCCCTGGTTGGAAAACGTATATATTTTGTCAGGCTTTCACAAAATGAATCAGGTCGAATTTCCATTAATCAACCCCCTGTCTAATGAAAGGTGTAACAAGATATTGTTCTGCATTTTCTATTGCATAAGTAAAATTATCAAGGCGAATACAATCCCGATATAACTTAACAGCTGTTTTTCGATCTCCTAAAATATCGTAGATCTTACCTTTTAATAATAATGCGTTGCCCAGCACAATATCTAATTCAGCCCCATAGTTATTTATGGCTATATCCAAAGCACTCAAGGCCAAAGGATAATCTCCATTTAAATAATAATATAATGCCCACTCGTATTTCCGGTAAGCAAGATACCAATCCTTGTGAATATCCGTCAGACCTGCAAACATTGTATCTAGTTGTAGCAATGATTGGTAACCATCAGTTAAAAGACCATTATTAAGAAGACTTTCAGTATATAGTACTCGGTAATAATAACGTTTGGGAAAATATGTAACCAAATCGTGACTGAATAGTAGTGCAAATTTTGGCTTGGGATCTATCCATAGATGCATAAATACCAGCGTTCCTTTGGCTTCGATCCAGGACCATTCACCATTTTCAGCAGCATTTAAAATCTTTTTTTCGCCAGCAATAGTAGAAGGATTTAAATCAAACATACCTGCAGCCCAACGAATAAGAAAATTTGACATTCCTGCATAATATTCAACAATTCCAAGTGGTAACTGTGTATCAACGATATCAGGGTATTTTTGCGCAACATCCAATATCTGTGTGAAGCCCTTGTATCCCCATATCAAAGTCATTAACCACTCTTTTTGACCCAAATATACCCTTGCTTTCAAACCTATGGACGACCCGAGATATAATTTATAATTTGGATCATCTGGAAATCGTTCCACCAAATCGTTATAGACGGGAATAATTGTTTCGATATCCTCATTTAGCATATGCCAAGTAACATCCAATGGATCATGTGCTTGACTATGCAACCAGCGTGCCGCAGCCCAGGTGAGGTGTACGGTTGGATTTTCTGGAAAATCCAAACGAGCATTGTTAAGAATTGTTATCGCTCGACCCGTGTCGTAGTTGTAAAATGCTCGAACGGCTTTCCAGACAACGTCATCTCCAGGGTATTCCGCTGTAAGCAAATTAACTGTGAGTAGAAAAATGCTAAAACAGGAAAATTTCACATCTGGAAAATAAGTACGTAAGATTTATGGGAAACAGTCGAGATTGAGGCGGTTTCTAAGAACCTAAGCGTTTTGACAATATTAACCAGCCTTTTGCATCATTAGCATCTGGGTTTATTTGTAAACTTCGATTCCATGCAGCCTTCGCTAGCTGATGCTCATTCATCTTCCAATAGGTAACTCCCATACCAGTATAGGCGCTGGAATCATTGGGTCGTAGTTCCAAAGCTTCTTGATATGCGACCAAAGATTCCTTATGCATACCTTTTTCTTGATAGTATTTACCCAATGTCCTGAATGCACCAGGTAACCAGGCATAAGAATTTGAATTAACACTTAACGCTTTCTCAAAAGACGTCCTGCCTATGCTTGGTTCACCCAAGCGATTATATTCAACAGCTAAGATATAATATGCTTGGGGTAACAGGTTCCTTACAATTGGGTGCTGGCTTTGATAATGCAGGAGATCTTCCCATACAGATGCAGCCAATCCCCATTCCTGGGCATTAAAATAACTCAAGCCCTGCATGTAGCGTGCATCCAGGCCCTGAGGATCTAAATAAACGACATCACCAAAGCTGAGCGCTGCATAAACGTATTTACCCATATTATAGTATAGGTTGCCTAATCCTAAATGTGATTCTTTATGTTTTGGATCCATCCTAATGGATTGCTGGAAAGCTGCCTTGGCAAGGTCAATTTCACCCAAATCATTATAAGCGACAGCCTGCAAAAAGATAAATCCATTTTGATCAGGATATTTTTCAGCAGCTTTTCCTGCCATTGCAATGGCATCATTAAATAATCCGTCATTTATTTTTTCATGTATTAGGGCAAATTGCTGCGCTGGTCCTTCCGGTGCCTTAGCCGCAGTACGAACCAATACCTGCCGACTCATTTCCACTGCTGGTGAATCTTTTTGATGTACTGCCATAGCGTCTAAAGTGGCGTTGTGATTGACATCCAGATCTAATGCCTCTTCATAGGATTGTTGTGCTTTTTGAAAATCACCCAATTTTTGATATAGTGATCCAAGAAAAAAATGAGCATCTGGATTATCATGGTGGCCAGCAACTTGACGTAGGTATACGTCCTTCGCTTTACTCCAATTACCATTTACCTCATAATGTAGGCCCAACTGCCTTTGCATTCTAAGATCGTCAGGTGCGCTATCAGCAGCTTGTTCAAAATCAGCTGTAGTATAGACCGGACGGGATTCTAGTTTAGACAAATACTTTTCCTGACGCGGCTTTAAATATTTCATGGCTCGCCCCATCCTGCGACGACTATCAGAAAGGTCATTATTTAAATCATATAACTCCCCAGCTAACTTTATTGCGCTGAGTGTTGGTTTTTTAGCTTTAACTGCTACTTTTTTCTTAGATGTTCCTTTTTTCAATATTCCAGTTATTCTGGATATATATGAATTTGTAGTTTTTGATGGAGCGATCTTATGCGCCTTTTTAAAGTCACCTAGCGCACCACGGTAATTTTTTGCTTTGAATCGTTTTTTACCTCGATCTACATATTTTTTAACCTGGACCTTTTTACTTGCAGAACTCTTTTTACCTTTCGACTTTTTTGAACTTTTCCTTTTACTGCTGCTTTTCCTTTTACCTGATGATTTTTTCTTGGTGGATTTTTTACTTGTGGATCGCTGAGCGTATAATTCAGATGTATGTACAGGTAATATACTAGTAAATAATAATAATATTACCAGCCGGGCTACCCATTTGGTATGTGTATGACGCATGTGGACTTGCAGGAATTTACGAAAAGACGTTACTACAATGTCAGTGTAATTATTTTCTTTTTGGTATCTTCACACACTACCAATTAATTCATATTCATTAAAATTGTTAATATTAACATTATAAAACTCACCTTTAGTTACCTTACCATCTATACGGACAATATTATCTATTTCAGGAGAATCATACTCGGTTCTTCCCACCGCAACAGTCTCACCAACTTCATCAATTATTACTTTTTGTTTTTGACCCACCATGGCACTGTTTTTCTCATAATTAATATTATTTTGAATGTCCATTATCACAGCTTTTCGTTCATCCTTTAATTCTCTAGAAATATTATCTTCTAAATCTGCAGCAATTGTACCTTCTTCTTCCGAGTAAGTAAATACCCCTAAATGATCAAATTTCATTTCTAATATAAAATCAGTTAATGCCTTAAAATCCTTATCACTTTCACCCGGATAACCAACGATCAAAGTTGTCCGAATCCTTATCTCAGGAATTGCAGCCCTCAATTTCTGAATTTTTTCACGAATACCATCTTGATTGAGGCCTCTACGCATTGATTTTAATAATGTATCCGATGCATGTTGTATTGGCATATCAATATACCGGCAAACTCTATTCGAGGTTGTTATTGCATCGATTATACGCTGACTGAGGTGCGCTGGATGTGCATAATGAATCCTAATCCAATCAGGAGCATTGTCCATTTGATCCATCGCATAGATCAAATCGCTTAAGTATATCTTTTTTGATAGATCCCAACCATAAGTAGTCGTATCCTGTGCAATTATCATTATTTCTTTTACGCCAGCATCGACCAAATGACTGGCCTCATCCAGGATCTCTGGTAACATACGACTCTTCTGCAAACCACGCATTATAGGTATGCTGCAAAAAGAACAACTATTATCGCACCCCTCCGCAATTTTTAAATAACTATAGTGTGATGGTGTCAGAAGTGAGCGATAAAAAAGAGGGTCATCTCTACCATATTCCTTCCCAGTCAGAAATGATGCAATTTGCTTATGGTTATTAGTGCCAAAGAATCGATCTACTTCAGGGATTTCTTCTTTTAGCTCTAAAGGATATCTTTCTGAAAGACAGCCCATTACCACCAGTTGTTTGACAACGCCAGATTTTTTTAGTTCAGCGGCCTGAAGTATTGTATCCACTGATTCCTCACGTGCAATATCAAGAAAACCGCAAGTGTTGACTATGATTGTATCCGCCTTATCAGGTTCATCAATGACATCAAATTGACTATGTTTAAGTCCACCAAGCAGAATTTCAGAATCGACTAAGTTTTTTGCGCATCCGAGACTAATAAGATGCAATTTCTGCCTTTCTTCACTCATCCATCATACCAATAATGGAATTTATATAAAGTTCCGGATCAAATATTTCAAAGTCTTCAATATCCTCGCCGATCCCCATAAATTCTACGGGAATATCTAAATCTTCGTTTAATGAGAAAACAATACCACCTTTAGCTGTTCCATCCATTTTTGTTAAGATTGCAGCATCAATATCGATATAATTTGAAAATTCCTTGGCTTGAAAAAGCGAATTCTGCCCTAGGTTAGCATCTATAGTAATCATTGTTTTCAAAGAATAGTCTTTAAACTTTTCTACAATGGTACGTTTCATTTTCTCTAACTCTGTCATTAGGTTTTTATGTGTATGTAGCCTTCCTGCTGTATCAACAACCACAATATTAGAATCATCATTTTGCGCAGCTTTTATTCCATCGTAAATAACGGCTGATGGATCCTTTGCAAATTCGCTGCTTACCAAACGGACACCAATTCTATTTGACCAAATCTTTAATTGCTCTAAAGCCGCTGCCCTATATGTATCTGCGCCAACTAATATAACACTTCTTCCCATTGACTTATAATAATATGCTAATTTTGCTGCAGTTGTAGTCTTCCCGGTGCCATTAATACCTACTACCAGAAGCACATATGGATTATCTGGTAATTCATGAATTTCTTCCGGTAAAATTGAGAGCATATGGTTGCGCACTGCTTTTATAATATTTTTTGTTTCGTTTGTTTCCACGACTTTAATAATACCAGAAGTTGTATTAATTCCAAGATCTGCTGTAATTAATGTATCTTCCAGCATTTCCAGCGTTTCTGGTGTAAACCGTTGTTTTATTAAAGTATTGAACGCAACAGCTATACCTTTACGCGTTTTAGATAACGCCTGGAATAACTTAGTTATCACCAGTCTGTTGAAGTGTTTTATATTCTATAATGAATGTTTTAAAGTACTTCATCCAGCTAATAATCAACAAATATGACGCTATACATAAGGTCAAAAATGGAAGATAAGGAACACCCTGGATTTGGAAAATATGTAATAACACACTGAGTGCTGTAATTCCAACACCCCATTTTCCCCACCAATTTGAATGTAGGACAAAACGCGTGTGGTTCAATAGGTAAATCGCAGGCAGCGCTATAGAAACGTACCTAACTAAGTAAAAAGTAAAGAACCATATTGGGAACCGGCCTTCATAGACCATAAAGGCTATCACAGCCAGTATAACAATAAAGTCTGCAATTGGGTCAAGCCATTGTCCTAGGTGCGTCACACCATGTGATTTCCTTGCTACCCAGCCATCTAACGCATCCGATAAAATAGCTATTATAATTAACCAGAAAGTAAGGTAAAGTTTTTCCGGCTCTCTCAGTGTAAAAATGATGGGAATCGCCAATAATGCACGAACGAGACTGATGAAATTTGCCAGTGTTAAGATCCGTGATGGATCTGTTATACGTGATTGTTGATTACCGTTGTTCACGGACTAAATCAGGATTTTGCATTATACTTTTTGAATCTAATTCCAAAACTTTATCACAAATACTGTGGATAAATTGTTCATCATGCGAAATAATAATACAATGTTTTTTGTTTAATATTTTGTTGATAAAACGAGCTAAGGTTTGTTTCTGCCGCCACCCTAAACCAAAAGTCGGTTCATCAAGAATGATTAATTCATAATTGCTGTATCCTAATAGAATTATAATCGCCAAACGCAAAGCAGTCCATTGTACATCAATGGCCGGTTGGTGCTCAATTATACTCCAATTAATTTGGTAATCATTCATCATATTCAATGCTTGGTTAACAACCAGTGGATTCAATTTCCCGAAATGCTGCAAATCAAGAAGAAATTCACCAAGTGTAACTGTACCTAACATCTTTTCTGGAAATTGATTTAAATAGCCTATGGCGGGTGATTCTCCATCAATATCTAGCTGAAATTCCCCCGAATAATCATGAAGTATACCGCTAAAGATTCCGGCAATTGTGGTTTTACCTGAACCATTAGCACCGATGATTCCGAAACAGCGTGTTTCTAAACTTTCAATACTTAAATCATTAAAGATTATTCTTTTATTATCATAAAAATATGTTAAATGATCGGTTATCAGACGCAGCTTACCGGCAGGATAATTTTTGCGCTGATATTTTGGTATTGGTTTACTTTTGTTAATTTCAGTAAATGAATCAAGTGTTAGTTCCCAGACAGTATCTCCAAATTTTAAATCTGAAATATCAGATGTGAACCATAAAATAATACTACCAGTATCTTTAATATATTTATATAAACGCTGTACCTGGTTGCTCTTTGCTTTACTGTTTAAAAATGACAGTCCATCATCTATTACAATTAAGCCCGGCTTTACGCTTAATGAAGTCGCTAAGTTTAGCAATTCCTTCTCACCACCACTTAGTGTTACCGGGTGCCTTGTTCCATCATCAATGAAATTCAACATATTTTTTATTCCATCGACTAAATATGTAACCTTACTAGGATCTGAAAATATACATTCAGCCGAAAAAGCCAATTCTCCATCTAGGGTCGAACTTACAATTTGATTTTCTGGATTTTGGAAAACTGGAATTGTATGCTTTGGTTTTTCATGAATTTTCAAATCAAAGTTGCCTATTTCTTTATACATACCACACAATTTTTGGAAAAATGTTGATTTCCCAACGCCACTTTCACCAAAAATCAAATGTAACCCTGATGAATAATTGGCTTCATAATTCTGTGAGAATTTTGGAAACTGAATATGAAACTTTAAAATATTAGTCACGAATAATCCCTCTAACTACCCGCGTTGTGGCACCTATATTCTTATGAACAACATCTGTTGCTGCTAAGCTAGCTGGTACTATTTTTGAGTTATCAATTAACAACATATTGATTTTATCAAATAATTCTTGACCATTATCTATAGCCCAACCACCCCCAGAATTTATCAATTCCTCTGCCTCATGGAAATTTTCATATTTTGGACCAAATAAAATTGGTAGTCGTGCTATTGCTGGTTCCATAACATTATGGATTCCAGTGGAGAAACCGCCTCCTACATAAGCTATTATCCCATCCCAATATAAGTGCGATAACACACCAACAATATCCACTACAATTACTTGAGGATCATCTTTGTCATAAGGTGTTTGTTTGCTAAACACATTAACCTTATACCCCATTTCATTAAATTGTTGGATTGAAGCATTAATTACAGAAGCAATTGGTTCATGTGGCACCCATAGAATTGATAGGCTTTCATGATCGTTTAACAGCTGTAATACACTATCATAGATAACTCTTTGGTCTTCATCATGTATACTGGCAAATATTATTCTCTTTTTTCGACTCAGTACTGATTTGGTATGTTCCATTGTAAATTTATCCGCTGTGCTCTTTACGTGATCATATCTGGGATTCCCGAGAACCCGCACAGTCGTATTGCCTGAATTATTAAACATCAATTTTAACTCATTGTTATCAGTTTTAGTAATAGTATAGATCGAGTGGAAATCCCTGTAAACATGATGATAAAAGTTTCGCACCCCAGGTAGTAGTTTTCCTCTCTCTTTTTTAAACCTTGCTGCAAACAATACTGTAGGAATTCCAAGTTCTTTAGCAGCCCAAATAAGATTGGGCCATATATCATAGGATGCAAAAATTAGTTTTTCAGGCCGTACTAAATGCAATGCTGATTTAACAGCCCAGTAAAAATCAAGCGGCAGATAGATTTTGCAATCAATAGATTCATCATTTACGTGATTATAACCCGATGGTGAAAAAAAACTGACAATTATTTTCGCATGGGGCTTAACCTCTTTTAATCCTAGTATCACCGGTTTTGTCTGTAGATATTCACCGAGGGATGATGCATGAAACCAGTAAATTTTCTCATCTCCACTCAGATCATTGATGTAATTTTTTAACACTTTCCTTGAATGAAATCGGCCCGATAAACCGTCCCTTAACTTTTTGTTAAAATATATACCAATTAACCCAATAATGACCATTATCGGTATTATTATGAATTCATATACAAAAAACCAGAAATATTTCATCTGGCAAGCACACCTTGAACTGCACGATGGACATCTGCAGTAGATATTTCAGTCATACAATATTGCTGTGATCGGTAGCAAGGGCGCTTCCCATTTTGACTACATGGTCTGCACCAAATATCTTTTTCAATTACTACAGAACTCTCCAGTGATATACCGCCTCCCGTTTGAGCATTTGTTGGCCCCATGACCATTGCCACTGGTACGCCGAGTGCTTCGGAAGCATGGACCATACCAGTATCACTGCCAATTGTCATTTTTCCTAAGGAAATGATAGCTAGGGATTTCCTTATATTTAATTTTCCATGCAGATCTAGAATCTGTTTACTCTTATCCTTAGCTATTGCACTGCAAATCCTATCATTCCTACTGCCAATAATAATTATATTTAACCCTAGTTTATTTATTATCAAATTAACTAACTCTTTGTAATGATCAACAAGCCAAGTCTTTTGCGGCCAGGCAGCACCAGGTACTAATGTTATGTAGGATCCAGTCAAACCTTCTTTCTCTAAAAACAATTTAATTTCAATCTGCTCATTCTTTTGGATAACCAGCTTAGTTTTTGGGATTGGATATTCATTATCCAATAATTTTTCCAGACATTGATGGTAGAGCCATCTTTGGGAAAATTCATTGGGAAAATGATTTTTCTTTAGTTCAATAAGTTTAAATCGTTTCCAACGCGGTTTTATATATATTACCTTCTTAGTATTTTTGAATTGGCGGCGAATTATCCGAGATCTAATAACGTTGTGTAAATCGATAATCAAATCATACCCTTTAGCTGCTAACATTTTGCCGATCTCTTTTAGCTCTTGGTATTTCATTTCGCGTGGGATATGTATTATCCGGTTTATATCAGGATGATCTAACAATAGCTCTACATAATCATCTAGGGTGATTACATCAATTCGTGTTTCTGGAAAACGATCACGTAACGACCTTAAGGGTGAGGTCAATAGCACAATATCACCTATAGAACTAAATCTGAGGACCAAAATGGCCCGCGGGTCTTTCATATTAATAATTGCGGTGAGAATTGAAAATTACAAGATCCGTTAAGGATTGTTTGTAAAGAGAATCTGGATATTCACCCAGAATATCTATTGCTTGATTACTGAATTCATCTATCTTTTGATTTGCATATTCAAAACCGCCTGACGCATCAACCAGTTCTGTTAATATATTAATTTCTTTTTGTGATTTCCTTTTGAGGTTTAAAATCTTTTTGACTTGTCTCGATTCAGATTTGGTTAACGTAGAATATGAATGAATAAGAGGTAGAGTAATTATATTTTTTTTGACATCGGCACCAAAATTCTTACCAGTTTTTGATTCAACACCAAGCATATCAAATAAATCATCTTTAATTTGAAAGGCCATGCCAAGTTTTTCACCAAAAATACGCATTTTATCGCGATCTTTATCAGTCTTTGTTGACGTGATGGCTCCAAGTTCGCAAGACGTCGAAATGAGGCTGGCAGTCTTTTTATAGATCATATCATAATACACTTTTTCTGTCATTGATCTGGTAAGACTTTTTTCAATTTGCAGGATCTCACCAGAACTTAATTTTTCGGCGGTTTCAGATATAAGCGCCAGTGCTTCAAAATCTTTGATACCAACTAGATTAATGAGTGCCTTACTAAAAATAAAATCACCCATTAGAACAGCAACCTTATTTTTCCATATCCTATTGATTGATGGAAAACCACGACGAGTTGTCGCCTCATCAACAACATCATCATGAACCAATGTTGCAATATGAAGTAATTCAATCATTGCAGCCGCCCGATAGCTATTGAGGCCCGGTTTACCACAGGTTCTAGCTGCAAGAATCGTCAATATTGGCCTAATATGCTTACCTTTGTGCCGTAATATATATTTCCCTACCGTATTCACAAGACGCACCTCTGATTTGAGAGCATCGCGGAATTCCATCTCAAACAGTTTTATATCTTCGAGAATGGGGGTAGTGATTTCTTTGAGCGATTTTAAATTATTGACCATATTAAATATTACGTCTATTGTTACGCTATTTACTACGGTTTACCATCCAAGAAACACCAATGCTAATTTCATACAGAAAAGCCAGTGGAATTGATATTAAAATAAGACTGATTGGGTCTGGAGGTGTTATAAAGGCTGATAATACAATTATAACTACAATGGCGTGGCGACGGTAATGACGCATAAATGCAGGCGTTAGAAGCCCTATTGCACTTAAGATGAATACCACTATTGGTAGTTCAAATATTATGCCGCTACCGAGCAACAGCATTGTGATAAAACTAAAATAATAATTAATAGAAAAATTATTTTTTACCTCCATCATTCCCATTGAGGTGAAAAATTCCAATGAATATGGTATTAAAACATAAAAAGCGAATACTATCCCAACCAGAAATGCCAAATAACTGAAAAAGACAAGTGGAACCATTACCTTTTTCTCATCAGTGCGCAGACCTGGACCGATAAATTTCGCCATTTGATATGTCAACACCGGTATTGCCATAACAATACCACCAAACAAAGCCACGCCCCATTTGATCATGAACATACCCTGGACCTTTAATACTTGCAAGTCAGACGGATTAGGTAAATTATGGATAGGCGCAATCAGGAATTGCATTATTACATCAATGAAAAGGAAACAAAATGAACCACCAAATAATATGGCGATTATGCTTTTTAACAAGCGCCAGCGCAATTCCTCTAAATGTTCAAGGAATGACATCTGATTGGTATCGTTATCATTCATGACTTAAAACTTTTTAATATATCATTTGCGATACTATAGGGTGATTCCGTGATCGTATCTAAGGATTTTGTTGCGTCCTCTAATTTTCTAATCCTATCTTCAGTCCAAAATTCACCCAACAGCTGTTCCTGTATCAACTTTTTTACTCGATTTCGATATCGTTCTTTCTTTTTCTTTACCAATAGACCATAACGATCAAGCTTTTCAAGATGGTCAAAAACACCATCGAATAATTTATCCATTCCCTTTCCGTCGCTGGCAACTGTAGTAAATACAGGCGCATCAAGTTTGCTGTTATTACCTATAGCATTGATCATGGAATTCAATGTATTCGCCAAACGATCTGCTCCTTCACGATCAGATTTATTAATAACAAAAAGATCCGCTATCTCAATTAAACCTGCTTTCATTAGTTGTATCTCATCACCCGATTCAGGAACTAAAACCAGGACCGTTAGATCTGCAGCTTTTGCTATATCATATTCACCTTGACCAACGCCAACAGTTTCAAAAATTATAACATCTTTCCCGCTTGCTGCTAAGATATCACCAGCTTCTTGAGTTTTGCGCGCTAATCCCCCAAGATTCCCATGTGTACCCATGCTTCGGATAAAGACCCTTTTGTCATTAGTATAATGATTCATTCTTACCCGATCACCAAGTAATGCGCCACCACTAAATGGACTTGATGGATCAATAGCAATTACTCCAATGGTTTGATTCTTTTTTAGGAAACGTTTTATTAATTCATTTGTGATTGTACTCTTACCCGCACCGGGAGGGCCTGTGATGCCCAATCGAATTGCCTCTTGAGCTTGGCCGTATAATTCTATAAATCTTTTGTCCTGCACATAATCATCATTTTCAATGCGGGTGATGACACGAGAAATAATACGATGATCATTGGCCTTTATTCCCTGGATCGTAACTTTTTCCATTAGATTTCAAAGCCTTTTGGTAAGGCAGGGTTTATGAAAAAGTTTTGGTAAATTGATTGAAATTATAGATTGTTAGCTTGCGACCTTCACGAGTCACCAGGCCTTTTTCCTCCAGCAATTTAAAGGTACGGGACACTGTTTCTCTTGAAGTTCCAGCCATATTTGCAATATCTTGCTGGTACGGCAGATTTTTAATCTTTACACTTCCTCGCTTAATAGTACCTAGTTCCTCCGCTAACCGGATTAAGGTAATACCAATACGCTGTTCTACATCACTTAAGGATAAACTCTCTATTTGCTGATCGCTTTTTCGGATTCTCTGCGTTAGCTCCTCTAGCAAGCTAATTGAAATTTTTGGGTAATCCTGGAGTATCTCCAAAAAATCATTTCTAGCTAAAGTCAACACTTCTGAGGGTTCTAATGCTACAACATTCGCAGATCTACCTGCACCATCTAATAAAGACATTTCACCAAAAAAATCAGATTCACCTAACATGGCAAGAATTACTTCTCGCCCATCATCACTAAGTCTGGTAATTTTCACACTTCCTCCAGCAATAACAAAGAACGTCTGTCCTAAATCATCTTCCAGTAATATCATCTGGCCTTTCGTAAAGACCCGTAATACCATTCTTTCAGCAATCTTATTCAGATCTGATGGTGACAAATCTGAAAAAATTGGCACAGATTGCAACAAGGATAATTTATCCATATAATAAAATACGTTTTCTTTATATTAATTCAAAATTGTCCATGAACTAAACTTGGTTAGCTATAATAAATAATACAACTACTAATCATTATTGATTTCCATCCTGATTAAGAATAAGTTCCCGGTCGAGTTTTTAACCAATAAATAATTAGTTATGGATAGACACCCTCAACAAATAAAACGAGAAAGACAGGATAAAAAACGTCGTGTAATTAATATTGCTCAAATGTCTAACTTGAAGACAGCCATAAAAAAGGTTACTTCAGCTACTGATTATAAAAAAGCTGAAGTTGATTATCGTGCAGCTGTAAAGCAAATTGATAAAGCCGCCAGCAAAGGTTTGATAAAAAAGAATACTGCCGCACGTCGCAAATCACGTATTACTCGCCACCTTAGTTCATTAACCAAATAGAAGCCGCCTATTCCCTTCAATATATTATTTTTTCTATCTATATGCGCCAGGTGATTGCAAAGAGTTCTTACTCATCCAAGACCTGGTAGTTTGGCGCTTCCTTAATGATCTTAACTTCATGCGGATGACCTTCCTTTACACCCGCACTAGTAATTTGAATAAATTTGCTTTTTTTGTGAAAATCGGGAATAGTTTCGACACCACAATATCCCATTGATGCCCTTAAACCACCAATAAGTTGATGCACTGAGTTACATACTGAGCCACGGTACGGCACCATTCCTTCAATACCTTCGGGCACTAACTTTGTAGCTTCAGCCCCTTCTTGGAAATATCTGTCCCCACTGCCTTCTTTCATCGCCCCGAGAGAACCCATTCCACGATAGGATTTATATTGCCTGCCTTCAAATAATATAGTTTCCCCTGGGCTTTCATCCATACCTGCAAAGAGGTTACCAAGCATTACGGCACTGGCTCCCGCAGCCAATGATTTAGCAATATCACCACTGTAGCGAATGCCACCATCGGCAATTATAGGTAGACCATCCTTATTTGCTTCTTCTGCACAATCCATTATACTGGATAATTGGGGTACACCTACACCAGCAATTACACGAGTAGTGCAACTAGCTCCGGCACCAATACCCACTTTTGGACAATCAACTCCAGCATCAATCAAAGATCTTGTGCCTTCCCTCGTCGCAATATTCCCTACAATCAAAGCCATTGAACCTATATTGGATTTCAATTTTTCAATTAATTTTAATACACCTACTGAATGCCCGTGAGCAGTATCGATAATCAATACATCAAGGCCGCTATTTTTCAAGGCCTGCGAACGTTCAGTTGCTTCATCATTCACACCTATAGCTGCTGCAACCCGTAAGCGTCCATTATTATCTTTACAAGCATGTGGGAATTGCTCTTTTTTCTGTATATCCTTGACAGTAATTAAACCAGCCAATGATCCATCTTCATCAACAACTAATAATTTTTCGATACGGTGCCTTTGTAATATGTCCTTTGCTTTTTCCAATGTAGTACCGACTGGTACTGTAACAAGGTTATCCGTTGTCATACGATCCTTAACAGTGAGATCTAAGTTGGTTTCGAAACGAATATCCCTATTAGTTATAATCCCAATTAACTTTCCTTCCTCAACAACAGGTAATCCACTAATGTGATAATGACCCATCATTTCTTTTGCTTCTCGAATGGTCTTTTCCGGTGTCAGGATTAGCGGATCCATTATCATACCGCTTTCTGATCTTTTAACTTTGTCCACCATACCTACTTGATCTGATATAGAAAGATTTTTATGAATAACGCCCATACCTCCCTCTCTTGCAAGGGCTATGGCCATATCACTTTCGGTCACAGTATCCATTGCAGCGCTTAGCAACGGAATATTCATCGAGATATCCTTGGTAATATTGGTCGAAAGAATTACATCCCGAGGCAAAACATTTGATGACTGAGGTACAAGTAATACATCATCAAAGGTATATTTATATGCAAATGGTGGTTTATTGGGCATATTATTTCAGCTCGGAATTTTTATTCACCAAAGAGAGTATCCGCTTCGTTTTTATAAGGTCGTTAATAACTTTTATATCCGTATATAGTGGCCTATCACCCCTAGAAAAATGGACATATTTTTTCAATAGTTTAATAACTGGCTGTGTACCACGTGCCATTTTCAATGGTGCATGAAATAGTTCATTTATTGTCGCCGAAGTAAGTAGTTCAATAGCCAATATATTTCTAACATTATCGATCACCCCTAAACATTTTCGTCCGGCCCAAGGAGCCATACTAACAAAATCCTCTTGTCCTCCAGATGTTGAAATCGTATCAACGCTAGCAGGATGGGTCAATACTTTATTTTCTGATACCAAACTAGCCGCAGTTATATGGGCAGTCATAAATCCTGATTCAATTCCTGGATTAGATGCAACGAATGGCGGAACTCGATCTCCAATCCCTTTCATGAAATAATGAAGTCTTCGTTCAGAAATCGAACCTAATTCTGCTATAGCTATAGCCAAAATATCCATTGCTTGAGCAATCGATTCTGCATGAAAATGTCCTGAATTCATTATTTGATTATTTGGCATTATTAATGGATTATCGCTTACACTATTCGCTTCATTCTGTACAATTTCTTTCGCACCGTTATAATTATCCCTGCTTATACCGTGTACGTGAGGGATACAACGAAAACTATACGGATCCTGTACACGGTCACAATCTTTATGTGATAGAACGATTTCACTATCACGCAAAAGATTCCAAACATTGGCCGCAACTAATCTCTGGCCGGGATGCTGCTTTAATTTATGAATCGATGATTTAAACACACTGCGAGATGATA
>Ga0257112_10000403_pt1 | contig 18098 bp, 18 predicted proteins | sample LP_taG_5_FD_191565 | JGI IMG/M metagenome (GOLD analysis project Ga0257112, IMG submission 191565) | Marine microbial communities from Northeast Subartic Pacific Ocean, Canada - LP_J_2015_P26_1000m | ecosystem: Environmental > Aquatic > Marine > Oceanic | place: Canada: Northeast Subartic...
CGGAATCCCAGCGAGCGTGTTCGCGGTGGCCACGAAAAGGACGTCGGAGAGGTCGTACTCCAACTCCAGATAATGGTCCGTGAATGTCTTGTTCTGTTCCGGGTCCAGAACCTCCAGGAGGGCGGCGCCGGGATCGCCATGGAAATCGCGCGCCAGTTTGTCGATCTCATCGAGCAGGAACACGGGGTTGGTGGTCCCGCAACGGCGCATCCCCTGGAGCACCCTCCCGGGTAAGGCACCGACGTAGGTGCGCCGATGACCCCGGATTTCGGCTTCGTCTCGGATGCCCCCCAAACTGACACGCACGAACTCGCGGCCGAGCGCCGTGGAGATACTGCGGCCGAGAGAAGTCTTGCCGACGCCGGGTGCCCCGGCCAGGCAAAGGATGGGTCCCTTCAGTTCACCGACCAGCGACAGCACAGCGATATGGTCGAGGATACGATCCTTCACCTCATCGAGCCCGTAGTGGGCTTCATCGAGAGCAGCGGACGCATGTTCGACTCGCAGATTGTCCTTTCTGCGTTCGGTCCACGGTAGGCTCAGGATCCAGTCGAGGTAGGTTCGAATCACTGCGGCTTCGGGGGCGACTGTGTTCAACTTTTCGAGGCGATTGAGTTCGCGCTCCGCCCGCTCACGGGCGTGCGGGGGGAGGGAAGCGGACACCACCGCGGCAGCGAGCTCCGACCACTCGTCCCCGGGGTCGGTCCCGAGCTCGTGATGAATGGCCTTCAGCTGCTCTTGGAGGTAGCTCTGGCGCTGATCCGAGTCCAGTTGCATGCGGATCTGAGCATCCAGCTTCTCTTCGATCCGCAGAATTTCCAGTTCCCTCACGAGGATTTCGCGGAGGAGGCCGTAGTAGTGCGCGAGGTCGGAGGACTCGAGAAGCTCTTGCTTCTCGCTGGGAAACACCAACAGATGTCCTGAAACCAGATGGGCGGAGCGAACTCGATCGCTTTCGAGGGAAACGGAGCTCAACACATCGTCGGGGACACGATCACAAAGGTGGACGTATTCGTGAAAGAGCCGCAGGACGCCTCGCGCGAGGGCCTCGTCTTCCTTCGGCTCCTGTTGCTCGGCGGCGCGTTCCTCCGCGACGAACGGCTCGATCGATGCGGAGAAACCTGCTTCGGACTTCAGGAAGCGACGAACCTGGCAGCGTCCCATGCCCTCGAGTACGACGCGTGCGTTCCCATCCGGAAGGCGCGACACCTGCAGGACCTTCGCAACGACCCCGACGCGGTGCAGGTCGTCCTTGGACGGATCCTCCACCTGCACGTTCTTTTGCGCCAGGAGGAGGATATATCCTGCGCCTTTCTCGGCGGCCTCCAGCGCTGCGAGCGACGGAGGTCGACCGATCAACAGGGGCAAGACCATGTAGGGGAAGTAGACCAGGTCCCGAAGGGCAACGACGGGCATCCGGTCTGGGATCTCGCAGGTCTCGTCGACCCGAATCAGTGTTGCCATTCGGGGCATCCTACGCTGGGAAACCACCGTGGGGAAGGGCTGGGCCGGATCAGGCCTCTTTCTTCTGTGTCTCCGGATGGAGTACCAGCAGCGGTGGCACGTCCTTGTCGACACAGTCGGCCGTGACGACCACCTCTCGGACGTCCGTTCGAGACGGTATCTCGAACACGACGTCGCGCATGAAATCTTCGATCACGGAACGCAGGCCTCGCGCGCCGGTGCCGCGGTCCAGCGTTTTTTTGGCGATCGTGCGCAGCGCTTCCTTGTCGAAAGTAAGGCCAATACCCTCGAGTTCGAACATCTTCCGGTACTGCTTGACCAGCGCGTTTTTCGGCTCCTCGAGGATCCTCACCAAAGCATCTTCGTCCAGATCGCTCAAGTGGACCGCGACTGGGAGACGCCCCACGAGTTCGGGGATGAGACCGAACTGCTTGAGATCCGCGGGTTCGACGAACGGCAGGAGCTCGTCTCGTTCCTCCCCACTCGCTTTCTCACCGAAACCGATACGCCGCCTGCCGAGGCGGGTCTCGATGATCTGTTCCAGGCCGTCGAAAGCGCCTCCGCAAATGAAGAGGATGTTGCGGGTGTCGAGCTGGATGTACTCCTGCTGCGGGTGTTTTCGGCCGCCCTGGGGTGGAACCGAGGCCACCGTTCCCTCTAGGATCTTGAGGAGAGCCTGTTGGACACCCTCGCCCGAGACGTCTCGCGTGATCGACGGGTTCTCGGACTTCCGCGCGACCTTGTCCATCTCGTCGATGTAGACGATTCCGCGTTCGCACTCGGCCACGTTGAAATCGGCGGCCTGGAGCAGCCGAACCAAGATGTTCTCAACGTCTTCGCCGACGTAACCCGCTTCGGTGAGCGTGGTCGCGTCGGCGATGGTGAACGGAACATGGAGGATCCGCGCCAACGTCTGTGCGAGCAGCGTCTTACCGACCCCGGTGGGCCCGATCAGGAGAATGTTGGCTTTGTCGATTTCGACGTCGTCGAGCACTCCCTGATTGTTGACCCGCTTGTAGTGGTTGTAGACCGCAACGGCGAGCGCCCGTTTCGCGCCCTCCTGCCCGATGACGTATTGATCCAAGGCTTCGTTGATTTCCTGTGGTGTCGCACTCTCGACTATGGACTCTGATGCCTCGCGGTCCTCTTCCTCGGCGAGGATCTCATTACAGAGGGAAATACATTCGTTGCAGATGTACACGGAGGGGCCGGAAATGAATTTCTTGACCGTTTCCTTGGACTTTCCGCAAAAACTGCAACGTAGGTGTTTGTCACTGGACATATAGCGGCTCCTCTAGCGACTCCTCTGCTCGTTCGCGGATCGTCACTCCTCTTCCTCTGACGGCTCGAGTTTGGCGTGTGAGTCTTTTGGGCTCAGGCCGTTCGCGACGGGACCTTCAAGTACCCGATCAATGAGGCCGTAGTCGACTGCTTCGTCCGGACTCATAAAACGGTCGCGGTCCACGTCGTCTTGAATCTGCTCCATCGTCTGACCTGTATGCTTAGCCAAAATCTCGTTCAGCCGCTTGCGTGTGTACAGGATCTCTTTGGCGGCGATCTCGATGTCGGCCGCCGTGCCCTGCGAGCCTCCGGAGGGCTGATGGATCATGATCCGCGAGTTGGGAAGGGCGCCTCGCTTGCCTTTTTCCCCTGCAGCGACGAGCACAGCGGCCATGGAGGCCGCGATGCCGACCGCGAAGGTGGCGACCGGAGCCCTCATGTGCTGGATCGTGTCATAGATGGCGAGGCCCGCATAGACCCCACCGCCCGGCGAATTCACGTAGAGATAGACGTCGCGTTCCGGATCCTCGGCGTCGAGGAACAGAAGCTGGGCCACGATGATGTTGGCAACGTTATCGTCGATTCCGGTGCCAAGGAAGATGATCCGGTCCATGAGGAGCCGGCTGAAAATGTCGTAACTCCGCTCTCCACGGCTCGTCCGCTCGATAACGTATGGGGGGTAGATCGGCATAGTCTGCAGGTTGCTCCCTTATGGTCTGGCTTCAGTGATTTCCGATTGTTCCTTGAGAAAGTCGAACACCTTTCTTTCAGTGATCTCTCGCTCCAGCGCTTCGAGCCTCTCGCCCTTCTGGAGGCTGGCGTAAATTCTTGCGGGCGTGTCCCCATTCTTTTCGGCGATTTCTCCGATCCTGTCGTCGAGTTCCTCCTTGGTTGCCCCAAGTTCTTGTATTTCGGACAGGCGGTCGATGGCCAAGATCCGCTTTACCGCGTGCTCGGCCTGAGGCGACAGCTGTTCCTTGGCTTCGGTCAGTTTATCGGGGGGCACTCCTTCGGGATTGCCCAACACCGATTCGACGTAACGGTCGACCATTGAAACTGGCACCGTAAAGGGGTTCGCGTCCAGAATCGCGTCCAGGAGTTTACCCCGAACGACGGATTCGGCCTGTTCCTCCGCTTCCTTCTCCAGGTCAGCCTGGATTTTCTCGTTCAGGTCTTCGACGCCCTCGAACTCTCCGAGGCTCTTGGCGAACTCGGCGTCCAACTCCGGCAGCACGAGGTGTTGCCGAGAGTCCAACCGGATGTGGAGATGCTCTTCCTGGCCCCGGCGTTCTTCATTGGGGAAGTCGTCCGGAAAACGAACCACGAAGTCGCCGGATCCGTCGACCTCGAGCGACTTGATCGCCTCCTCGATGTTTGGGATCGCGTCTCCCTGTCCGAGAACCAACTGGTACGGTTGTGCCTCTCCGACCTCACCGTCGCTCATCCGCTGGATCTCCACCCCGACCAGATTGCCGTCTTCAGGCTTGCCTTCCTCCAACGGTTGCCAGGTCCCTTTCTCCTCCCGGAGCCGTCCCAGGACCTGCTCGAGTTTGTCCTCCAGGCCGTTGACCGCGGGCCGTTCAACCTTGAACCCGCCGAGCCGCGAGAGCTCGATTTCCGGACGTACGTCGAAGGAAATCGAGAACGTGAGATCACGGTCCGGCTCGTACTGCACGTTGTCCACTTCGCCTTCGGAAATCGGGTTGAGTTCCTGCTGGCTGAGTGCCTCCCTGTATGCGGCCCCGATGAGCTTGTCGAGTGCTTCCTGGCTCAAGGATTGACCGAAGCGTTTCTCGACTACTGAAGACGGGACGTGGCCTTTCCGAAATCCCGGAAGCTTTACGCGCGCAGCGAGCTCACCGGTGAACCGGCGCCGCTCCGAACTCACTACGCCGGAGGGCACAATGACGTTCATGGTCCGGCGCCACCGTTCGCCCTCTTCGACGGAGATCTGGAGTTCGGCTCCTTCTATCGCCATTTAAACTCGTTCGCCATTTACGCCCGTTTTCAGGAAGGCTGTTAAAGGAGTACAGTGGGCCGTATTGCGGATGCCACGGCCCCAGTTCCTAGGCGGAGCGACGACGCCATAGCATTCGCTACGGCTAGGAGCTCCAACAACGGAGATGGGGTCGTGCCACCGCAACCCTTCAACCTGTATGGTCATTCCCTTCCTGTTCGTGGGCACATAGCGGTTGTGCGGTTGATCCTACGTCTCTCCTCTTCGGAGTAGCTTTGCCACGCCTCATCGTCGTTCCTTTGTCTGAACGCGCACGAGCGCCATGTGCGCGACCCGCTGTACTCCTTTAGCAGCCTTCTAGAACTTCGGTGCTATCCGTCGGCCAAAAGGCCTGTTGCAGGCCTTGAATGCGAAAGGGGGGACTCGAACCCCCACGGCACGAAGCCACAGGATCCTAAATCCTGCGCGTCTACCAATTCCGCCACTTTCGCAAATTGTAGGGCATGGAATCGGGAGGGCACCTAGCCTAGGAAAGATAACCGAGCCCCAAAACGCCATCAACAAGGAGTGCTACCTAAACGCCGAGGGCGCGCCACCCGGAGGCAACGCGCCCTAAAGCCCTACTCGACCTGTCTTTCTTGTTATCTCGGAACCGGTACGTGCACGATCTGCTGCCTGCCGTCGTACAAGGCAAGTTGCAGCGTCACGATTTCCCCCTGTTGCACGCGATTCATGATCCGCTCTACATCCGATCGGTCATCGACGGACTCCCGGTTGATCGCGAGGATCTTCCAGCCGGGGGTAACTCTTCGACGTGCCGCCGGTCCGTTGATCTGAACGTCCGTGATCACCACTCCGTCCGCTTCATCGAAGCCATACTCCTGGGCGTTCATCCGGTCCATGTCTTCGTATCGGAGTCCGAGCTTGTCGTCCATCCGGACTTCATCGCGCACGGATGGTGCGGCGGCCACGACCGGAGCGGGTGCCTGAAGGTTGGCTTCGTCGAGTTGGACCTCCACCGTTACGAATCTGCCGTCCCTGTACACACCGACGCTGACGTCGTCACCCGGTCGTTTCATCGCGATCACTTGCTGCAGCTGTCCCGAGCGTTCGATCGGTTCGCCATCGAGTTCGACGATCACATCGTAGATGCGAAGGCCTTGGGCTTCCGCCGGCCCCCCTTCAGTGAGCGTGGTCAATTCGACACCGGCAACCGTGGGCAGGCCGTACTTCTCGGCCGAGATGTCGTCGATCGCGCTCATCCCGACGCCGAGCCGGGCCCTACGTACTCGTCCGTACTCGACCAAGTCCTCCATGACGCGGTGCGCCAGGTCGATGGGGATCGCGAATCCGTACCCTTGATAGAATCCCGTTTCGCTGGCGATCGCGGAGTTGATGCCGACGACCTGGCCTCTGAGGTTGACCATCGGCCCTCCCGAGTTTCCGGGGTTGATCACGGCGTCGGTCTGGATGAAGTCCTCGATGGCGTAAGCGCTGATTCTGGAAGATACCCCGTCTTGCTGGAGCCCACGTTGAAGCAAATCGAGGGGGCGTCCAAGCGCGCTGACGATCCCGACGGTCACTGTGTAGTCCAGGGGACCGCTACCGCCGCTGAAGCCCGGGTTGCCGATCGCGACGATCCACTCTCCTACACGGAGGTCGGCGGAGGTCCCGAAATTGAGCTTGGTCAGACCGGGGGCGTCGATCCTGATCACCGCCACGTCCGTAAACGGATCCCGTCCCACGACCTGCGCCGGAAACGAGCGCCGATCCTGAAGAAATACCGTGAGCTGATCGGCGTCCTCGACCACGTGGTTGTTGGTAAGGATGTAACCATCATCGGAGACGATGAACCCGCTTCCTCCGGACACGCGGTCAGGTCGATCCTGCGGACCCTGGTCCTGACGGAAGGGGTCTGCCCGCCGCGGGGCGCTCGCCGGAGATCTCCGGCGAGCCTCGATCCGTACCACCGCGGGTGTGACGGTCCCGGCGACGTTGACAAACGCGTCGCTGAGGTCGAGCGCCGGCTGCACGGCCTCGATCGGGATTTGCGGCTCGGTCCCAATCTCGGGCATGACGTTTGATACACCACCCCACCCGAGGGCGGACGCGATTCCGAGCCCCATGAGAGAGGCAGTCGCCGTAAGTAAGGCTATTTTCACTTTGGCACGAAACGGATCATAAATGGACATGTTCCTCAGCTTCCGTTGGAACGAATAAGCGGGCGAACCCACCACGCGGCACCTACTACACAAACGCGAACCTCGTGGTCCACTCTAAACATCCACCTCTCTCGGATCAACTTCAAGTCGAGCAGGGTTGTCTCTCAGGAGGGTGAGCCCTCCTAGTCGACGATCTCGTAGTCGGCCTCGATGACCTCCTCGTCCGCGGCTTTGTCCCCCGCGTCCTCTGCGTCCGTTTCGGCGTCGGCTTCCCCTTCGGCGCTCTCGTCGCCTTCGGCCTCAGCGGCTTGTGATTGATACATTTCCTGGCCGGCGGCGCTGAACGCCTGCATGAGCTCGTCCCGGGCGGTGTTGAACGCCTCCGTATCTTCTCCCTTGAGGGCTTCCTTGGCGCTTTCCACGGTTTCGTCGAGCCGTTCCTTCGTGCTCTCGGAGACTTGGTCACTCCATTCGGCCGAATCCTTCTCGACCTGATAGACGAGCGAGTCGAGTTGGTTACGTGCCTCGACGTTCGCCCGGCGCTCTTCGTCCTCTCCGGCGTGCGCCTCGGCGTCCTTGACCATCTTCTCGACCTCGCTGTCGCTCAAGCCGCTCGACGACTCGATACGGATCTTCTGCTCCTTGCCCGTGGTGTTGTCCTTGGCCTTCACGTGCAGGATCCCGTTGGCGTCGATGTCGAAGGTGACCTCGACCTGGGGCATACCACGCTGTGCCGGCGGGATGCCCGTGAGTTGGAACTTGCCGATGGTCTTGTTGTCGAGCGCCATCTTCCGCTCGCCCTGGAGCACGTGGATTTCGACCGTGGTCTGGTTGTCTTCGGCCGTCGAGAAAATTTCGGCTTTTTCGGTCGGGATCGTGGTGTTTCTTTGGATCAGCGGGGTCATCACGCTGCCGAGCGTCTCGATGCCCAGTGACAGCGGGGTGACGTCCAGGAGCAACACGTCGGTCACGTCTCCGGACAGAACACCGGCTTGGATGGACGCACCTACGCCGACGACTTCGTCGGGGTTCACACCCTTGTGGGGCTCTTTACCGAAGAACTCCTCGACCACTTCTTGGATCTTGGGGATCCTCGTCGAACCTCCGACCAAAATCACCTCGTCGATGGCCGACGGCTCGATCCCGGCGTCCTTGAGCGCCTGCTTCATCGGCGGCAGCGTGCGCTGGATCAGGTCATCGACCAACTGCTCGAACTTCGCTCTCGTGAGCGAATAGTTGAGGTGCTTTGGCCCTTCCTGGGTCGCAGTGATGAAGGGCAGGTTGATGTCGGTCTGCTGGGTCGAAGAAAGCTCCATCTTGGCCTTTTCCGACGCCTCTTTCAGGCGCTGAAGCGCCATCGGGTCTTTGGAGAGGTCGATCCCCTGGTCCTTCTTGAACTCAGTGACCAGCCAGTCGATGACCTTCTGGTCGAAGTCATCACCACCCAGGTGCGTGTCTCCGTTGGTCGATTTCACCTCGAAAACGCCGTCGCCCAGCTCGAGGACGGATATGTCGTACGTGCCACCACCGAGGTCGAATACGGCGATCTTCTCGTCGGTTTTCTTGTCGAGGCCATAAGCCAGCGCGGCGGCGGTGGGCTCGTTGATAATACGAAGTACTTCGAGGCCCGCGACTTTACCCGCGTCCTTGGTGGCCTGGCGCTGAGCGTCGTTGAAGTAGGCCGGCACCGTGATGACCGCCTGTTGGACCGTCTGGCCCAAGTAGTCTTCGGCGGTCTGCTTCATCTTCTGAAGGATCATCGCCGAGATCTCGGGGGGCGTGAACGTATTGTCCGCGTTCGGGACCTTGATCTCCACACGTCCCTTGGAGTCGGTCTTGACCTGGTAGGGCACGAGTTTCTGTTCCGCGGTAACCTCGTCGCCCTTGCGGCCCATGAACCGTTTGATCGAGAAGATGGTGTTCTCGGGGTTGGTGATCGCCTGGCGGCGAGCCACTTGGCCCACGAGCCGTTCACCGTCCTTAGTGAACGCTACCACGGAAGGTGTGGTCCGGCCGCCCTCCGAGTTGGGGATCACAACAGGCTCTCCGCCCTCCATGACCGCTACGACTGAATTGGTGGTTCCCAGATCGATCCCGATAACCTTTCCCATGTTTGCTCCTCGAATGCGCCAAGGCCGCTACGGCCAGATGGTTAGAAGACGGGCGACGGGTCCGCTTGGCGGTCCTGGGCGTCGTCAATACGTTCCGGTCCGTGAGTTTGCAATCATCATGCCGGACCAAAAGGCCTGAAAGCCGTCAAACTGGCGGCCTTTCGGGGTATGCATGTCAAAACGGCAGGTCCTTGGGCCGGCGCGCCGGAGTTAGGGGATCGAGTCCATCACTCCGAGCCCTCACGGGAATCTGGACGAGCTTGCACGAAGTGGTTGATCGGCCCGCGCCCCGCACCCAATCCTGGTGCGCTAGCCAGCGCCCGGGCAACGAAGTCCACGGCCGCATCGGCCGCATCAAGGAGCGGCCGTCCCGCCGCCAGGCCCGCCGCCAGCGCTGCGGAGAGCGTACAGCCTGTGCCGTGCCCGGCGGACGTGTGCAGACGGGGCCGGGACCAGGTATGCTCGCCCTCCTGGGTCAGTAGCAGATCGACGGCCTCATGCCCCTCGAAGTGCCCGCCTTTCACGAGGGCGGCACGAGCACCGAGGTCGAGGAGCGCCCGGGCCGCGTCCGCGAGATCGCTCGGAGCTTCGATCGGCAAACCGGTCAGGATGCGCGCTTCATCCAGGTTTGGGGTCACGACGGTGGCCAGCGGCACGAGTTTGCGCCGGATGGTATCCTCAGCCTCGCTATCGAGGAGACGGTGTCCGCTCGTAGAGATCATCACCGGGTCGAGCACGTAGTTGGGTAGCCCATGTTCATCGATCGCGTGGGCCACACACTCCACCAACGCAGCGCTGGCGAGCATGCCAGTCTTGAACGCATCAGGCGGAATGTCCGTGGCCACCGCCCGGATCTGCTCGCAGACGATTTCTTCGGGGAGAGGGTACACGGCAGCGACCTCTGTTGTGTTTTGAGCGGTCACCGCAGTGAGTGCGCTACAGCCGAAAACGCCGAACGCATGGAACGTCTTGAGGTCGGCCTGGATACCGGACCCGCCTCCGCTGTCGCTTCCTGCGATTGTGAGGGCTATGGGAGATGGGTTATCCATGGAGTCCACATTGATCGGAACGCGAAAGCCGAGTGAGACGGATGTTGAGCAAGAATAGACGACAACTCATCGAGCGGCTCAAGACGCGCAAGGGTCGGCCGCGCGAAGGACTCGTGCTGGTCGAGGGCGTGCGTGCGTCGGCCGAGGCGTTGGCAGCTGGGGCCGACATCCGGTTTGTGGTCCGGTCGCCTCGACTGCTCGATACCGAGGCCGGTCGGACCCTCGCTTCCGCGCTGACGGGGCGGGAGCTGCAGACGGACGGCGTGGACGTGACCGAATTGACCGATGTCGAACTGGCCGATGCCGAGCTGGCCGAGCTCTCGGATACCGAGCAGCCGCAGGGTGTCCTGTGCGTATGCAGCGAGCCGAGCCTCGATCTCGCTCAGCTCCGGATCGGCACCCCGGCCACGGTATTGCTCCTGGATGGGTTGCAGGACCCCGGTAACCTGGGCACACTCATCCGGGCTGCCAGGGCCTTTGGTGTGGACGCGGTGATCGTCCTAGATGGGTCCGTCGACCCGTGGAATCCGAAAGCCGTTCGTGCTGCCGCTGGGGCCAGCTTCCGTACACAGATCACCCGGGCGGTGTGGGCCGAGGCACGGCTGTGGATGGAAGAACAGAGCATCGAGATTCTGGCCGCCGATCCGTCCGGCGACGATGTTCGTTCGTTCCAAACCGCCGGATCCTGGGCTCTGGCGGTGGGCAACGAGGGTGCCGGACTGCGGCCCGACATCGTGGCGGCATCCACGAAACGCTTCGCGATCCCGATGCCGGGTAACGCGGAATCCTTGAATGCTGGGGTCGCTGGTTCAATCCTCCTTTATAGCCTGCTTACGCGATAGTTGGCTTACCCGTGCTTCATAGTCTGATTACCCGTGGGAGTGTAGCGCTTTGATCGACGTCTTCTCGGACGCCTGGATCGTCTCTGCTCTGGCCGGCTTGGTCGGATTGATGATCGGTTCTTTCTTGAACGTCTGTACGCTCCGCTGGCCAGAAGACGAATCCGTGGTGTTCCCCGGCTCCCACTGTCCAAAATGCGGAGAGCCAATCCGTTGGTATGACAACGTTCCCGTATTGGGCTACGTGCTGTTGCGCGGGCGTTGCCGGGCATGCCGTGAGCCGATCTCCCCGCAGTACCCCCTCGTCGAGTTGGCGACGGGGCTCGTATGGGCGGGCATGTTCAGCTACGCGGGACTCTCGTTCGAGGCGCTGAGGGGCACCCTCCTCCTCACGATCCTCTTCGGAATCGCCCTCACCGACGCACGTTTCTACATCATCCCCGATCAGTTCTCTCTGGGCGGGCTGGTCCTCGGACTCGGGCTCGCCTTCCTGCCCGGTGGAATCGATGCACTCGATGCGCTCATTGGGGCCATCGTCGGATTCGGCCTTCTGGGGTCGGTCGCGGTCGTCGGAAAATGGATGTTAAAGAAGGATGCGATGGGGCTCGGGGACATCAAGATGATGGCCATGGTTGGAGCGTTCTTGGGATGGGCGGGTGTGCTCTTGACGGTCTTCCTGGGAGCCCTACTGGGGGCCGTGATCTTCGGGCCCATCTCCTACAAGACGAAGAAGCTGGTGCCTTTCGGGATTTTCCTCGCGGCCGCCGCGGCCATAACCTATGGCTTTGGATCCGAGATCATCGACTGGTATTTGACGAACATTCTGCATTTGCCCCCAGCCGCGTAGGGCGCCCCCGTGGGAGCACCCACGTTGGTGCTGTGGAAGCACCTGCATCGGTATTGTTAGGGATCTGAACAGTCTCGCTGGAAGCCGCACGAAAGGCAGACGACCTTGCAATGGCGCTCCACGATCGGGCCGCCGCAAAGCTCGCACACGGGAGCGCTCGGCTCTCCGATGTCTTGCTCGCGGTAGGTCCTGGCGAGCTCGATGTAATGTCGTCCACCTCGGGCGACCCACTCTGCGGCGGAGCCGTCCAACTGCTTCTTCACCTCGCCGGGCACGCCCGCGACCAGGCTACGGTCGGGGATCTGCGCACCCTCCAGCACCACGGCACCGGCCGCGACTACGCACTCCGAGCCGATTCGGGCGTTCTGTAAGATTACGGCATTCATGCCGATCACCGTGCCGTCGCCGATCGTGCAACTCTCGCACTTGGCTCCGTGGCCTACCGTGACATGCTGGCCGATGATGGTAGGCGCCCAATCGCCGACGTGTACAACACAGTTGTCCTGGACGCTCGAGCCTGCGCCCACCACGATGCCGTTCTCGGCGTCGTCCCCTCGCACCACAGCACCGAACCACACGCTCGCGTTCTCCTCGACTGTAACGTCACCGATGAGCACGGCATTGGGCGCGATGAACGCGGATTCGGCCACTCGTGGCCGCTTGCCGTGGAAGGGAAGGAGGATCGCCATGTGCGGAAGTCGGCTGGGTTATTCCGGCTCTTCCCGGTCCGCCAGGCCGAGCTTGGTGAGGCGGGTGGTCAGGACCTGCGTGTCCGAAGCAGTCAGAATCTCGATCTTTACGCCCGCCCGCTCCACGGTCTCACCTTGCTCAGGCACGTACCCCAACTCCTCAAGGATGAATCCATTGAGCGAGCGCTGCCCGAGTTGCGGTAGCGCGACGTTGAACGCGTAGTTGATTTCACGTACGTCGATCCCTCCGGGTGCCAAAACCTGTGTCTTGGAAATCCGAATCAGCATCTCTTCGTCGACGTCGGTTTCGTCGACGATCTCCCCCACCAGTTCCTCAAGGATGTCTTCGAGCGTGGCGAGGCCGTCTGTGCCTCCGAACTCATCGGCGATGATCCCCATATGCATGCGTCGGGCCTGAAACTGATGGAGCAGCTGGTTGAGCGGGAGCGATCCAGGGACGAACAAGGGATCCCGGGCCAATTGCGACAGCATCATCGTGGTCCGACCATCGACGTAATGTGCGTAGGCTTCCCGCACATACAGAATGCCCGAGATGTCGTCGGTCGTATCCTTGTATACGGGAACCCGTGAGTACGGAACCGACTTGAGTTCCCCGATGATCTCTTCGAGCGTGAGCGAGTCCTTCCACGCGAAAATGTCCACGCGTGGTGTCATGACGTCCCACGCGGTCAATTCGTCCAGGCGGAAGGCTCGCTCGATCAGGAGGTGCTCGTCTTCTCCGACCAGCCCCTCTTCTTGCCCCAATTGCGCGAGTTCACGGACGTCGCGCTCTTCCTGAGTCGGCACGTCCGGCCCATTGGCCCGCCCCACCCCAACGAGCTTACGGACGGGCTTGGTGACAGCCGCGAGCCCCTTTACACCCGTGAGGACAGCCGGTGCGGCCGCCAGGGCAAAACGAGTCGGGTGTCGTGACGCCAGAAGGCGGGGAATTCCTTGGCCCAAGATCAGGACGGCGAGGGAGCCGGTGAGCAGTCCCCACCACCCACCCGATGTGTCCCACATCCCGTATCCCAAGAGAACCATGATGCCGACGGCCAGCGTATTAGAGAGTGTGTTCAAGAAGACCACGGCCGCACGGGTCTGATTGCCCCGGGTCGTCAGCTCGGCGAGGGCGTTGGCCCCGCGGAACCCCTCCTCCTCCATGGTGCGAAGCTGCGACGTACCGATCGCGAACGTGGCGGTCTCCGACGCCGAACACAGGGCGGAGGTCAGGATCGACACCACGGCGGCTCCCGATAACAGCCAGATCATGCGGGCCTCGGTGGTTCGGGCAGGCCCAGGCTGTAGCGATGCCCCGGTCTGCCCGGAACGCCTGGTGTACTCGGCGGGCGTTCGCCCGCCTCGGTACTAGGGCCTACGTCCATCCAGCCGACTCCTGAAGGAGCTCAGCGATCACGTCCCGTGTGACCCGCCCGTCCGCCTCGGCTTCGAAATTGAGAACGATTCGGTGCGCGAGCACTGCGGGGGCCACAGCCCGCACGTCATCGTACGAGGGGATCGGGTCGCCACGGAGGGCGGCCCTCGCCTTGGCACCGAGCACCAGGTACTGCGATGCCCGGGGGCCGGCACCCCAACTGACGTACTTATCGGCCACCTGGGCAGTCTCCTCCCAATCGGGGCGGGTGGCCCTGGCCAGGTGGACGGCGAAGGAAACCAGCGAAGGGGACGCAGGGACGCGGCGTACCAGGTGCTGGAGCTCGATCAACTCCGCCGCCGCCACAATGGGGTGGACCTGCGGGTCCTCCTCGCCGGTGGTGCGCATCGCTACCTCCTCTTCCTCCGTCTTGGAGGGATATCCGATCGGCAACTCCAGCATGAACCGATCCAGTTGGGCCTCGGGAAGTGGGTACGTGCCTTCCTGCTCGATCGGGTTTTGCGTCGCTAGTACGAAGAACGGGGGATCGAGGGTAAAGGTTTCGCCCCCGGCAGTGACTTCACGCTCCTGCATTGCCTGGAGCAGAGCGGCCTGGGTCTTCGGCGGCGTACGGTTGATCTCATCGGCGAGCACGACGTTCGCGAAGATGGGTCCACGGACGAAGCGGAACACGCGCCTACCCGTCGAGCGGTCTTCTTCGATCACCTCCGTGCCTGTGATGTCCGTGGGCATGAGGTCGGGCGTGAACTGAATGCGACTGAACTCGAGGTCGAGTGCCTCGGCGAGCGTACTGATCAAAAGCGTCTTGGCCAGGCCGGGCACACCTACCAGCAGCGCGTGCCCGTTGGCCAGGAGCGACGTCAGAAGACCCTCTACGACGTCGTGTTGGCCTACGATCCGTTTTTCGATTTCGTTTCGAAGCTCCTCGGCGACCTGGGCCACACGCTGGAGTAATTCGATGTCCCGATCCTGAACGACCGTCTCTGTTGATGACGTCATCAATTGCTTCCGGCGTCTTTGAAGGAATGCCATGGCCGCGCTGGGCGACAAATCTGGCACGGCCGACGACCACGCACCCTACCCGCTACATAGCGCCTGGGTCCAAGTATGGAGGTCCCCCAAAGGACCTCATCGTACGCCGCGAAGTTGACTCCGGGCCGCCCTTCCGTCAAGCGTGGGCGGGTCCTGAAATCCCCTTTTCTTACCCCATAAACTGGCGCTTGCGCTTTTTTTCACAAGCATTAAATTTTTGTAGGGTTTGGGTTTCCACCGGAGTTCCAACCGATGCCCGAGGAAGGAAAACCGGCCGAAGAGTCTCGCCGCGACGTCATACGTGTTTCTTCCCAATTCTTGGGTTTCGGCATGACGTTTGCCGCTTCGGTGGCTCTCTTTGGATGGATCGGATTCAAGGTCGGCACGTTTATTGAGGCCGAGTCACCACTCACGATTCTCGGGGCACTTTTTGGGGGCGCGGTCGGCTTCTACAGCCTCTATGCCCATGTCGTGATAAGGTCCCGCGAAGAACAGGGCCACGAGGAGGGTGACAAGGGTTGAGAGCCCTGGGTCGGTACGCGTTGACCGGACTCTTGATGATTGCAGTGGCGGTCGCGGCGCTGTTCCCGTTTCTGGACGATGATGGGAGAACGGGGATCTTAATTGCGGCCGCGGTCGCTTACCCGGTGCAGGTCGTGGCCTTCGGGTTGCTGTTGCTGGTCCGGGGAGACCCCTCGCGCTTCTTTGTTTGGTGGGGAGCGGGGGTGGCCGTCAGGGTCGGAGTGGTCATCATTATCGGGCTCGTTGCCTTACGCATCGAGTCCCTTGGAGCTGAAGTCCTACTGCTGTCCGTGGCCGGATTTTTCTTCGGTTTGTTGCTGATCGAGCCGGCGTTTCTCAAGGGCGCAGATAGGGACGTGATAGATTGACAGAAGAGACAATGAGTCTACTCAGGGTGCTTCGGGAGCAGGGTCAGGAAGTGGCAGAGGCCGCCGGCGAGCATGGTGCCGAGTCGTCGGGCGCCATGCCCATGAACGAGCTTGCGGATTTTGCCTCGCATCACATCGCCGATGCGAAGGATATCGAGTTCTTGTGGTGGCATTGGAACCTCGACTTCTTGAGCATCCCCACGTTCGACCTCGGGCCACTGACGATCGACCTGTCACCGACACGTCACGTGGTGATCATGGTGACGGTCGCCGTTCTCATGCTGGCTTTCATTCCGCTGGCTGGAGCGCTCCGAAAGAGGTACAGGGAGAAGGCTCCGAGCGGCTTAGCCAATGCCATGGAAGCACTGATCGTCTACTTCCGTGATGACGTGGTGCGGGCGAACATCGGGCATGGCGCCGACGCCTTCACGCCGTTCATTCTCACGCTCTTCTTCTTCATCTTGGGCATGAACCTGATCGGACTCACGCCTCTTGGGATCACGCCTACGGCGAACGTCTCCGTGACCGCGGCGCTGGCCGTCGTCACGCTTGTTGTCATCGAGGGTGCCGGGTTCAGGGCACTGGGGCCGGCCGGGTACGCTCGTACAATATTTTTCCTCCCTCGTGGTGTGCCGGGCTTCATGAAACTGCCAATGCTCTCCATTCTGACGGTCGTTGAGGCCATGGGGAAGATCGCGAAGCCTTTCGCACTGACGATCCGTCTCATGGCCAACATGACGGCCGGCCATACACTCATTCTGCTTCTCATGGGAATGATTTTTGTGCTCCAGAGCTACGTCATGGGCGTCGCGGCGGTTGCGATGGGCAGCGTGCTTATGATTCTGGAGTTGTTCGTGGCCTGTTTGCAGGCCTACATCTTCGCGATGCTCGCGTCCGTCTTCATCGGACTGATACGTCACGCTCATTAGTCACCGTCACCTAACAAAGGACACACGATGCTGCACGCACTCGTTACCGTAGTTCAGGAAGTTGCCGCGGATGGGGCAACCCAGGGCATTGGTCTCATCGGCGCGGGACTCGCGATCGGGGGCGCCGCGCTCGGTGCGGGGCTGGGAATCGGCCCCATCGGATCGGCCGCGGCCTCAGGGATCGCGAGGCAGCCAGAAGCCACCGCGCAGATTCAGACGGCGGCCATCATCTTCGCGGCTCTCATCGAGGGCACCGCACTCTTCGGCCTCGTCCTCGCGTTTCTGCTGATGGGTCGATGAAGCTCAGGCGAAACCTTGCGGGCTTCGGGGCGCACGCGCTGATCCTCCACCTGAGCGCGATTCTGCGCGTGAGGAGGTTGGAATGCTCGACGTAAGCCCGGGTTTGTCGCTCTGGACCACGTTCGTCTTTCTTGGGCTGCTCGCCATTCTGTGGAAGTTCGCGTGGGGGCCGATCCTGAAAGCCGTTCAGGATCGTGAGGACGGCATACAGAGCACGCTCGACCAGGCCTCCAACGAGAGGGGCGAGGCGGCCAAGCTGCTAGTGGAGCACCGAGAGCAGATGGCCGACACCCGGCGACAGGCCCAGCAGATGATCGCGGAGGGCAAGGAGGCGGGCGACCGGGTTCGGCAAGACATCGAAGAAAAGGCCCGAGCCGAGGGCGACGCGATGATCGAACGGGCACGGGAGTCGATCGAGCGCGAGAAGGATGCTGCGCTCCAGGAGCTCCGCAAGGAATCCGTGGATTTGGCGCTCGCCGCGGCGGCCAAGTTGGTTCACGAGAGTCTCGACGAGAAGAAGGACCGTGAGCTCGTGATGGGCTTCATCGAGGAACTGAGTGGCGGGAGTGAGATCGAGGCATGAGGGACGAAACCGTCGCCCGTAACTACGCCGAAGCGCTCTTCGAGTTGGCCGAACGCCACGAAGGCGTCGAGCCCTACGGCACGGGCATCGAGGGCGTGGCGGTCCTCATCGACGAGAATGACGATTTCCGCCGGTTTTTGGAAACGCCCAGGATCGCCGTGGAGCAGAAGAAGGAAATGGTGCGTAAGGTGTTCGGTGAGACGTTACCTGCGAAACTCGTCAATTTCATACTGATCACCCTCGATAAGAGGCGACAGCGCCTTCTGAGGGTGATCGCGCGGGAGTACAACGGCCTCCTGGACCAACACTTCAACCGGGTGCACGTAGAAGTGACCTTGGCCCGCAAGTTGGACGACGATTCGGTCGAGGAAATGCAGAAGCGGCTGACGGCGGCGCTGGGGCAGACCGCGATCCCACACGTCCGGATCAAACCGGGCATCCTAGGGGGAGCGATCTTCCGGACTGGCGACACGATCTACGATGGATCACTGAGGTGCAAGCTCGACGGCATGCGCCGAAAGTTACTGAGGGCCGACCTCCCGACACTGGGTGAGGTCTGACGATAACAT
>Ga0257112_10000407_pt1 | contig 17990 bp, 27 predicted proteins | sample LP_taG_5_FD_191565 | JGI IMG/M metagenome (GOLD analysis project Ga0257112, IMG submission 191565) | Marine microbial communities from Northeast Subartic Pacific Ocean, Canada - LP_J_2015_P26_1000m | ecosystem: Environmental > Aquatic > Marine > Oceanic | place: Canada: Northeast Subartic...
TATTTTCGCGTTCAGACAAATCTTCTTTTGTGCATCCTTGTTTACCACATATTTTATCGTAAACAGATGCTTCTTTATTTGATACCATTACAGGACAAGGTCCTGCTACTTCTACTACTCTCATGCCATTCCCTTTGCTACCCGTAATGCCGCCAATCCTTGCCCTTTACCTGAACTTTTTGGTCCTGTTCTAATTGCTCTAGCCGCCCCATCTGGTCCGACATTTGAAGATGCTATTGGTTGGCCATCTTTCTTTATATCCATTGTGTAATTGGGTTCTTGTTCGCCGGGCGGAGTTTCTGGTCCCGAAAGATTAGGTCTAGTTGATGGTATTGTAGCACTAGATACATTGTTTTGTGCTTGTTGGGCTTGTTGTGCTTGTTGATCGCCTGTTCCTGCTTGTTGTGCTTGAGGAGCATTTTTTATACCTTGTTTAGCTCTTCCTAGTCCTTGATCTTTAGTCCCGGATCCCAATTCAGCAATATATGGTTTAATAATTTCGTTTGCTTCCCACATATTGTTTGCTTTAAGTTCTTGAACAAGATTTAATATTTCACTAAGTCGCAATTGTCCTGCAATTTGTTGTGCCTGTTCAGGAGGTATTTGTAATAAATCAGCAAGTATTTCTGCTGTAGTACTTTCATTTAATGCTAATAGTGCTTTCATTGTCTATTTAATGCCCTTACTCGTTTACTAGCAGGATTAAATCGTTTGGTCTTCTTTGCTTTTCTTACCATTTTAGAACCCAATCTTGCTCTTGTTTTTTTAAGTGAGAATCGTTTTTTCATATCTATTGGAGCGGAACATTGCATTGGACTTGCAACAACTCTGCCCTTTCGTTTACCGAAAGAACATCTATATTTTCGTGTAATACTGTTTTTGCCTTTTTTTGCCCAAACAATTTTTGTTTCAATAAGAGGCTCTGCTACTTCGATAATATGCATTTATTAATTCCTGTTATTGTATTTATTGTTATTAGGGGAGTAGTGTGAAGATGCCGGTAACTAATGTTCCTATAATTAGAATTGCACCGGAAAGAATTAATTTCATTACATTTGATATGCGAACATCTAATGCGATTTGTTTTTGATCAATAGATTTAAATCTATCGGTATGATGGTTTGTTGCAAACTCTTTGATAACATTTACAGATTGCTCCATTTTATCAAATCGTACATAACTACGTTCTATACGTCTCACAACGTCATCTAATTTATCTTCTAAGCGAGTGTATCTTTCGCCACAAAGTTCTACATGAGCTTCTAAGCTCGTTTTTTCTATTGCACTCATAATCCAAATCACTTTTACTAATGTTTATTAGTTTACACGATATAGTAATATCGACTTGGAGCCAGTATTTGCCTAAAGTATTTCAGCCATTTCGATGATAGTGTTTCTGTTGACATTATCACCAACGTTTGTATTTATTATATTTCCTATAATATTAGTCGTTGAGTCAGTTAAACTGGCTGACCCTTCTATAGGCATGCTGTATAGCTCATTTTGTAACAATATAATATTCCATGCACCAGGGTGTTCTGTTGCAAATTTTATTGTCCATAATGTTTTGGTACCCGTATATGTAGAACCTAAATCTACACTATGAGCATTATTAAATGATGTAACAGTGACTGATTGCGAATTTACAGATATCATTACTGGTTGGCATCTAAAACCAATAGATTGAATTAAAATATTTAAATTTTGTGCTTGATGATATGGTTTAGATTCTACGTCTGTTAAATCTAATTTAGTGCCATCTCCTTTATAAGGTGTGGCATTTGCTCCCATATCTGAGTCTGAAAAATCTATTAAACTGAATATTGAAAAGAACTCAATATTTGCGCCGATAAATTCACCGGCATCATGAAATGTTGACATACAACCTTTATTGGTATTTAGCGGTCATAAAAAAAGGCGCCTAGTAAAAGACGCCTTAATTCTATATGCTATTACTCAAACGTTAAATGTTTAGTAATTACACAATCATTGGTTGCACCGGTGTCACCATTATCAACGGTTCCTGCGGTTGTTGTTGCGCCTGCGCCTACTGGCCAGGTCGATAAATCAATACCACCTTCACATAAAACATATGCTACGTCAGAAGCAGGGGTTTCCCATGCCAATACAGTAGTTCTTTGTCCAATGTATGAAAGAACCTTCTGAAAATCAGAATCTGATGCGGTATGTCCTGTGTGAATTGCAGTACATGCTAATTTATACACAAACATAGGTGCACCATACGTTGCATTCGTTGGTACCGTTCTTGCGTTGTCGTCTAAAGCCATAATTAATCTCCTTAATAACTTTTACTTGTTACATCTATTTATCAAATTATGAATATTTTCTATGTATTTCGGTTATATCATCATACACTTCTATGTACCTTGCTTTTGTTCGTACAAATGATAATATTTGGGTCATTGTTTGGTATTTACGTTGTTGGCCCATTATGTGCCAATCTTGGACATATCTTCTAGCAGATCGTAATACACTATTGTTTACTTGTAATGTATTTTGTGCATTTAAAAAAAATCTATGTACAAATTCTCTTTCTATACTTGCATTAGCCAAACGATCAAGAAACATAAGTAATAGAGGTTTATTGATCGAGCCTAGATTAGCATTAATAAGTAGATATAAATCTGTTCCGCCTATATAAAAAGTGTCAAAGTCCCTGTATGATTTAGTTCGTTTAGCGTAAAGTACTGCCTTTTCGTGAGTTTCGGGTTCGTTATATAATATGTATAATAATAGTATATATAAAAAAGTTAAGTCTTTTAGACCTTGTTTGCCTAAATTTTTTAAAACCTGAGGTTGCCTGAATAGTCTACTTTCGGTTAAAGTATTAATTAGTTGAAAACTACTTTGGTTTTCTACCAGAAGATCTGGTTCATTCTGTATCGTTGTTAATGTCATCACACAATGCGCCTTTTATTCGCTTTGTAATATTAGAAACTTTAAATTTGTGACCAAAATCACCTTTGGTATGAAAATCTTTTCCTTTGCGTCTTCTAAATCGTTTTGTTGTCGGATCTTTTACGGATAATCTACTAGCCGGTTTAACTTTATTTAAAATATCTTTAATTGTCATTTCCTACCTGCTCTTTTATTTTACGCATACCTCTAGTGAATTTGCGTACATCTTCGGTCCTTATTGCATTTATTAATCGTTTATTTAAATCTGCCGCTTGGTCTTGTGAATACGACTCTTGTATTAAATGTATTAAATTAATAACACTTGCAATAATATGTTCTGCTCTAGATTCAACTAATAATGAACTATCTCGTTTAGTTGCAATTGAACTAATTTCTTCAAAAAGACTTCTTGTGGATGTCATATACAATCCTCTTAATACTATATAATATTTAGCTAAATATTGTTATGAGAGCATTTGATTTAGATGAAGCAAGTCCATATCACCCAGACTGGCAACCCCAACCCGATGAAGAAGCATTAGCCCAAGCAGAGGAACCTGCCGATCCTTCCGGTGTACTTAATGCTATACAAAACATAGATCCTTCGGCATTGCATCCTGATCCGCAAATGGGCCCGCAAATGTTAGATAGTGCCATGGCGGCCGTTAATTTAATGGCAAGTGGTAGAGATGTACACCCTACTCAAGGTCAAGCACTCCTGAAAGCTCTTCAGTTATTAATTTCTTAATATTTCGTTTTAAATTATCATATTCCACTGGTACTCCATTTTTAATGCAACATTCCTGATGCCATTCCATTGGTTCTGATTGTACCAGGCACGGAGCACACGGTGGAGCATACCAAAGATTATAATTATTTTTATATCCATATACTTGCGGAGATGTACAACCAAATATAACTATACCTTTTTTATTATATCCTGCACTTGCATGGCCCAAAAAACTATCATGAATAATATGAAATTTAGACCATTTTAATAATGCAATGGCTTGCCTAATTGTAGTTTGGTCCAAAAAAGATACATAATTATCCCATTTACCTAAATCTATTCCGTCCCCATTGTTACCTATTGTAGTTCCAAGTCCTACAAATGTTAATTCAGGAAAGTCTTTAAAAAGCCTAGGATAAATTTCTAACGGAATTTGTTTACCTTGATTATTGGACCACTGTTCTCGTAGAACAGTTGGTTGAATAATTACAGGATTTTTAATAAGTTCTAATTTATTATATGCCCATGTATTTTCATCGGTTGTTAAATGAATATTTATATCATGTGGTTTACAATCTGTAACCCCCATTAAGTCGGCGGCCAAATCTAATCTATGCATAGGTTCTGCATAAAACATTTCTTGATCTAACGGAAACGGATTATAAACAACAACTTTTTTATATACTCGCAATTCACTTAAATGGGTTGTCCAATATTTCCATGTATAAACATTATTTACATAAGGATTATTTTCTATTAGTTCTGCTGTCCATTCGCCTATATCTGATTTATCAGCATTCCGCAATGCAATATCTATTTGGTATATTTCAGATAATTTACGTATTATCGGTAGACACATTAATGCATCACCAATACCTCCATATATTTTAAGTAATATCCTATTAGCCTTTGAATCAGCAGTATTAAGTTGATCGCATTCTATATTTGTAGTAAAATAATTAGCATGTTTAAGTTGTTCTTCTTGCTTCATTCCATGCCCTTTAACATTTTTCGTAATTTATCTGTATGATCTACTTGGTCGTCAACTACCTGGTTATCAGCCAATCCAGATTTTACCTTTGAAAGAGTTGATTTCTTTTTAAGTTTGGCATATATATCTTCAACTGGGCTTTCTTCTTCTCCCTCTGGTAGATCAGATATTCGTAATGTGTTGCCATCAAATTCTAAGTCGACTTTTTGTCCTACGCCACTACTAGATCTAGTTTTCATAAATTGTATTTGTATTCGTCCTCGTTCTCGCATTGCTCGTGAACTGAATATACCAATTACATTATCTGCTGTTTGTATTTTACTAAGTCCGCCTGCAATATGACTATGGTCGAATTCAATTTCGTCTACTGCACCTCTATTTAATTGTGATGCTGTTGCAAATAAAATATCTAATTCTACTGCTAAATTCCTGAGTTCCTCACTAACAAATTTATCTTTAATAAACAAATCACTTGGTAGTACTTTTTGTTGAACGGGCATCATTAAATCTAAATAATCAATTAATATACAATCTGGTCGTATGCCTGTTTGTACTGTATATTCTTTTAAGTATGCTCGTATATCATTTACTGTACAACCACTTACTAATTGTGCTATTTGAATAGCTCCTGCTTTTTTCTTTTGCATTTTAATACGCAAATCTACATCGTCTAAATTTCTATATAATTCCTTAGTTGAATAGCCTGTATTCATTGCATCCATACGCATAGCAGTTAACTGTTCACTTAATTCTAAACTAATATACACAACATTTAACTTCATTAGCGACCAGTTTATTGCTAGATTTTGCAGAAATATACTCTTACCTGCACCGCTACCTCCTGCAAATATATTAAGTTCTCCCTTATTAAATCCACCAAACAGTTTTGAATCCATTGTTTCCCAACCAGTGCTTGTTCCTCCATTTAATGTTTTTAAATTCCGCAATCTATCTGCTGGATCTACATAATAATCTGTACCTAAATTTTTTGCCAAACTAACTTGAACTGCATCCTTGATCATTTTTTCAACGGCACCAAATTGATTTTCTTCTAATAAATCTGTTGAACTAAGAATTGCATTTGCTAATGCCTTGTGCTTACAAAATTGTTCAAAGTCATCCAAAAACCAATCTTGATGTCGTTCATCAACATCCTTAACTAGTGTAAATTTTATACCAGTTTGTGCTTCAATTTGGTCTGGAGTAGGTAATACAGAATATCCGGTTGCATGTTCTTGTATAAATCTTACACTTTTTCTAAATTTTCTATCAAAATATTCCGCATCTACAATTGCTTGGCATCGTGCATATAATTCAGGATCCGATAATAAAAACTCTACATAAAGTTTTTGCATATCTTCGGTGTATTCTTTTATTTCTTCAGCCATTTTTTAGTATATTCATAAGTGTATCGTTTGAACAAATATATTCGTCAAATACTATTTTATGACCGGCCTCATTTAACCAGTCTGTTTCGTTGTTTAATTTATCTCTATGTGTCATTATCATCCAGTCCATTACACTAAATGGATGTATACGTTTATCTGTGTTTAATCTTTCTAATTTTGCATAATTTAATCCAATAGTATCTTTTCTATTTTGCCGTCTAAAATCTGAAATGCGATGACCAGATGAATGTGGATCTTCCATATAATTAAAATCTTCTACTCTACCTAACGGCGGAAACCAATGAAAATACCAAATGTTATGTGTTTGACTTAGTAAATTTAATAAATTAATTGTTGCAAAAATTTCTTCTTGCTTTAATTGTGAGCCTAAATGATCATGCATTAATACCTTACCTAATTCTCCATAAACTGCTCTCATTCTGCGAGCATCTTCTTGCCCCTCAATAAGGTTTGGATTTTCTATATTATCTATACAACTAGTAAAAACAGACTTAAATAATCCAGCAGTATCAATAGAAAAATCAGCATCTGTTTGGGAAATCCATCTAGGTGTTGATGGATCGCCTTCAAGTCCGCCCACAGTAAATGGTGTTTTATTAAAAGTATAATTAGGATGATATGGAAACACAGCAGTCGGATACCGCTTACCTACATGACTACGTGGATCTATTAAATTATATGTAAGGTTATGTTTTGTTCTATGTTGAAAATAATCATAATCCATAATACCAAATGATGACATATACCATGATGTAGTTTGAACAATATATAAATCTTTGGGTTTTTGTTGAATAGATGTTACTAATTGATTTATAATTTCTTGATTGCTACAACATGGCGTAACTTCAAAATTTACGTATTCAATTTTTTCTGCTAAAAATCTTTCCCATCCTATAGGATCGTTGTCTTTGCTCGTTTCTGTGTCTGCTCCCTTCATGTCTGTTTTATCCCAGACAGCCTTTATAGCTCCCATACCAGTCATAAAGGAATTATAATCTCCAAATATTCCTACTTCCATAATTGACTCTTCACTTTTATTTTTGTTTTGTTAGTTTCAACAAAGGCTAAGATACTTTTAAGAGCAAACGGCCGGCCATATTTATTTACTGCTTCGGCACAATCTTTAACATCACCCCATGGTGGAAAACTTACATGCCAATTATAATATGTTGCCTGTCGTACCACGTCAATGCCTGCTTTATCTTGATCAGGTACAAATATAACTTCTTTGCCTAATTGATTAATAATCTGAGCTTGTTGATAATTTATATTACTACCACCTATTGCTACTCCGTCTATTGCAACTGCATCAAACGGGCCTTCTGTAACTAATACATATTTTCTTTCTTTTATTTGTGCATCTAAATTAAATACAAAATCTCTAGGTTGTTGTTGGTAGTACTTAGGATATTTATGTTGTTCTTCACCTATCCATCTTGCTGTAAAACCTACTATTTTGCTTTTGTACTTATATGGCAATATAATTCTATGTTGCATTTGACCAATTATTGCATTACTATAATACCAATCACTCAAATCTAATAAACCTCTATAACTAATATATTCCAATGCCTTATTATATAAAGGATTAAATTCCCATTGATCTAAAGGTTTTGAACCACTTGGTAATTTATATTCTGGCCAATTTATTTTATATTCCGGTATTTCTTTTTTAATTGGTTGTACTAAATCTGCTTCTCGCATTGTTTCCAATGTAAGTCGTTGAATATCAGATCTAGGCAAACCTAAATATTTTAATAATTTTTTAAATTTATCGGAAAATCTATCAGGATGTTTCCAGCCGGTTTTATAATTACAATTAAAACAATGATAAACGACACCTTCGTCAGGAGTGAACATGAACCCTCCTCTGTGTCGTCTGTCGGGTCTAGCCTGTCCAAAATGTATACAACAAGGACAATTTATCGTTAACCAACCAGATGGGGTTTGCTTTGCATCTATAGGTAGATTTGCTTTAACAACATCTAGAACTATACTCATACATATAGTTTAACTTCTATAAAGAATTTTGTCAACCGTTCCTGCATTTTCTGCGTCTGGATCATGTGCAAATCGAATCCAATTCAAATTTGCAGTAAAATTAACAGGGTCAGGAGATGATACACTTGTGTATACTTTATGCTCAGTGCCACTACCTATTGTAATAGGAAACCATCCTGCGGCTGTTTGTTCAATGGATCCTTCTACATAAAGATTACCAGTATAATTTGTAAAATATGCAACAACAGTATGATTTCCAGTAGTATCTGGTGCAATAGACGAAACCTCTACTGCTGAACTATATTCCTTACCTCCGGTTCCACCATCGGTTGAAAATGTTACAGAAGCAGAATCTACTAATTTTGGCATAGGTCCATCTTTAACTTCTATTGTTACTTTTGCATTATCTGCCCTATCTGTATAAAGCGATAATGTTTCTCCGTCTACATTTGTAAATGTTAACGACAAATCATAAAATCCTGATTCAATACTTGTTAAATCTTTATTTAAAATTTTAAGTTTTGCCTGTCCAGTGGTATTATCTATCTCTTCTACTAACCTAGAAAATATCAAATTACTGGTTGTGTGATTTACTAAATATGCTGTAAGTGTACCAGACGTTAAACTAACAGCCTTTCGATCTTTGTCTTTGATATAGAAGTTTAAGACGCTGTCGACGCCTTTATATATTTTAATAATTTTATTATTCATAGGAGGATTCACCGTTTTGTTAATATCATCTGCCAACATCAAATGGATGTCAGTCTCATACTTAAATAGTGTTAGCGTTTCTGCCATGCGTTTATCTCACTTAAATATATTTATCGCAAATTAATTATGGAACTAGAAACAGAAATTAAAGAATTTTTAGATAAGTTTCCTTTTCTCAGCTTATGTAGATATGGAACAAATGAGTACATTGGAATAGTACAAAATGTCAGTAATAATATAGCCTCTGTATATGTATATAATAAATTAAAAGAAAAAGATGATAAAAAATTATTCTTAGATCTAGGCGAAGAATGGTGGTGGGAATCGAATAGAACAATTCCTATTAATATTATATTAGGTAATCGATGGGCGCCATTTAAACCTATTTTATCTACATTTACAATTAAAGATTTTGAAATACTATACGGACCAACCATTTCATTACAAGATGTAATGCAAAAACGAGTTAAGCGTCGGCAGATTCAGCTAATTCGCAAAGCGAATTAAGTTGTACTATAATTGCATATGCATAACTTATAGCATGAGACTTTTTAAAGTAATATGAATTATCATTCGGTTTTAACCATACTTGCTTTTTTATTATTGACCATTGTTGTCCCAACAAGTTACGTTTTGCTGGCCTTATAATAGCAAGTACCATAGCAAGTTGATCTATAGATCTAGGTTGCATTTGTGCAACTATATCATAATGGTCGTGTATATGAAATAACTGCTGTACTATTTCTTTATGCAAAAATAAATCCCAACCTGGTTCTCGTTTTAATAATGTATTTAAATGTGCTTCGTTTTTAACATGTTCATAAATGTTTACATTAAGCAGATCTATTTTAAAATAGCCCAAATCTTCTGCTTCTTTATAACTTATAGTACTTAAATTCGTACTTGGATCGTGTGGTATGTTGTGGAAATAGACACCAGTATTGTGTTTTTTTACTGTATTTGTTATAATGCTTGCTGGTATGTGTTTTAACTTAGTCAACACATCTTCTCTATTTTTTAAGTCAATATCAATATCAGTCATATTTTACATGTATTGTCTATTATTTCTAATTCATTTAAAGAAGCAGGATACTTCTTTAGTTTATGTTTCCATGTATTAACATTAATATGATTAACAACAAGTTCTAACTCTCTTTCATTTAATTTATCAACCATACGCTGACCAGCATTAGTACCATAAATAATCCAAGGGCTAATACGTCCGGTGATGATAAAATGAGTTGCCATACTCGGGGATACTTTGTCAAAAAATTCTGTCCAATGTTTATTATTTTCATTGCTCCATTCCTCTGCTAATATTATTACAGATTCAACTGCTCGTTTGGGATCCTCTTTTAATGAATATAATTTTATAAATTCTTCTAATACAAAGCTCTTTGTCCAATCTTTTATTTTAACACCTTGTTGCATAACAAATTTTATAAACTCTTGTTGCTGATCTTTCAACAATTTAAGATCTGCAAGGTACTTTCCAAATATATAAAATCCGTTGTATTCCGGAGAATTAATAAATTTTTCTAATGGGGGACTTCCTCCATAAATATTGCCAGGCATACATGTTTTATGGAATACACAAAATGCTTCAAATGCTATTCTACTAGGTAACTCATTTTTTGCATTAAAGCGATGTTTTTGTTGACACATATGAACGGCAAGAGTGCGTTCACGTTTAAATGATTTTTTACAAAATTTACACTTAAAAGATTCGTTCAATTTCTTTATCTGTAAGTCCTTGTTGAGTAGCATAGTCTTTGAGTTCATCAATTGTATTTAATTCTATAAGGGTATCCAATTCACTATCTTTTAAATTAAGAAATGCTTTTGCTAGCCAGGTTTTTATTTTAGGTTTTTCTTTACGTTTACCTGGTTTAATCCAAGGATGAAATTGTTTCTTACCTATACCACATACTGACATTAACAACCACTGTAATTCTTTATGTTTTGTTAAATCATTAAAATTAACATTTACAAGATCATTAACCATTTCTAAATAATGATCTCTAAATATAGGATCATTAACACTAGAAGCATATCGCATATAAAGCCATATACTAAACTTTTTTTGTTGCTCAGTATCTATACTATTATAAAATGTTTTATTTCGTTTGTCAATTGCTAAACAAACATCTTTGAGAGAAACACTAGACATTTAAATCCATATTTGATCAATACTTAATACTTCTGGTACTTTATTTGTTTCTTTTAAAAAATATGCACATGTTGGTTTTGGTTTCTCTTCTAACGGTATTGTTAAAATATGCCCTGGCTTTAATTTAGGAAAAAACCATTTGGTTTCTGAAAATATATTTTCTATTGTAATTGGTAAAAATTCGGGCATAATATCACTAAGCGGATTCAAACAAAATGCTTTAAAATTTCTATCATTTAATGTCATTAATGACATTACTTCGGCATCACCGACATCAGGTTCACTAATAATTAAACTCCAATCCAAAGGAATATTAATTTGATGTGGACCAATCCGACATACAGCGGCTGGTGCATTAAATGATTCCAAAAATACCAAAGGCATAAAAATATAATCTACATCATTTGGATCAGTATAATCTAATACAGAATAACGTATATCATCTATTTCTTCAGGTACTGTATCTAATTCATAAGGTATGTTATCTAATGTTAATATTTTCATATTGTAACTTTCTGAATTGTAAATGGATACTTAGCATCAGCATAAAACTTTTTACGCTTAGTTAAATGTCGTTTGCTAAACTTTGCAGAAGATGTTATATCCCAAACATTAACAAAGTCTTTGTCTTGGGCTTTTCTTATGCCTCTACCGATTGATTGAATAACTCTAATAAAACTTTTTCCTGGTTCTACGAGAACCAAATTAAATATCCTAGGAATATTGATACCAATACTAGCAACCCCGTAAGTAGCAATAATGATTTTGTTGTCGGCTTCTTGAACTTCGCTGTATTGTTTTCGTCTGTCGGTTGATTTAACGGATCCAGATATAAATACGCTCTCATTTCCTAGTCTTTCTTGAAGCATTTTTCCTGCTTTAATACGATCTACTAAAATTAAAGTATTGCCGCCTTTTACAATATCTTTGAATAATCCAGCAAGATAATCTATTCTATCTTCATTGGTTGTTAAGTAAGTAAGTTCGGATTGATAATTTGGATAAGCAACTGTATCTTGCACTTGTATAATATTTATTTCACAATTAGCAAGAACTTCTTGCTCTTGTAAATCTGATGCACTTAATCTGTTTATTACATCGCCCAATGACACTTTTAAACTAGCATATTGCCAATCTTCTTTAGGTATGGTACCAGTAAGCCCCCAACGTATAGGTATTGTAGCAAAAGGCCCTGTAAGCAATTTGCGAAGCACATCTGCTTTAGCCATGTGTACTTCATCTACTATAACACATATTACATCTTTAGCAAATGTTTTAAGTCCTATATCAATTTCACCATCCTTATATCGTTTATCCATTGAATTAAGACTCTGCCAGGTGCATATAGTATGAGTCTTACCAAATTCCTTTCTATCCCCAAAATATACCCCGGCATCGAGTCCTAAATTCTTATAATCATCTTCTGTTTGTGTAACAAGATCTTTATTAGGTACTATGACTATAGTACGCCCATATGGCTCCACAGAGTGACTTAAAGTAGCCGTAATTAACGTTTTACCAGCCCCTGTAGCAATCTCCTGCAGGCATTGCGGTTCTGATAAAAATTGATTTATAATATCAACTTGATAGTCTCTGAGGACAATATTTTGTCCTTTATGTGTATGCCCCTTTGGCCAAACTAATTTATCATATATTGTGCTTGTAACTATATTAAAATTAAATGATTGATTCTTTCGTTTGTCTTTGACCTTAATGTCGTATTTTTCATTAAGTATAGGAATGATTTCATCTAATAAATTAAGGTAAGTAACTCCGCCCATACCAAAGAAGGAGACACATCCATCCCATCGCCCTAATTTATATGCAGGCACATGGTATGCATGTGGTAAAAAATACTTAAACTTTTTTTCTAATTGCCGTCTTGTGGCCAAATCTAAGTCATGTATCTTTACATTTACTTCATCTTTTATTTCAATTATACATTTAGTCATTAAAGGCCATAAAAAAAGGAGTTCAAAGAACTCCTTTTTGTTTAAAGTTAATAATTACTTGCGTTTCATGCAAGTTGATTCTGCTAATCTCATCCAACGTTCCGGAGCCATCTTTTTAAGGTCTGCAATCTTGTTTACCATCCTCAAGCTCACTTCACGTAACTTGTCTTTGTGTTCTTCCATATACATAACAAGTCCTGCAACTTCGTCTTTACTAAAGTTATACGAATCAAGCATTCCGGCTCCAACAATCTGCTTTACACGGAGCAACTTATCATGCATTGTATCAAGTGTCAAGTCCAAGTAATGGCATCTTGAAAGGATTGCTTCTAAGTGATCTTTAAGTTTACCTTTCTTAACATTATCGAACTTCAAGTTTGTAATAAAAATAACTGATCCACAAAATTCAAATTTCTCCGGAACACCTTCTCTACGTAATGCCGAACTTTCTGTGTTCCAACTAATCATCCTTTTTGCACTAGAATCAAGTGCCGCTTTCAGTAAGTTTAAACTCAGTTCGTCCCAAAGGATGCTATCGCAGTCATCAAGTACCAAAACGCTACCTGGGTCAGCATACCTGTAAAGTAACATGTACAAACCAATTGCACTTGCGGCGCCTTTTTCGGTTCCATACTTTACTGGCCGATCTGCAAGTTTGTCAAACATGCTGTTTTTCTCTACAACTTTTTCAACACCAAAACTTTTTCCAATTCCGGGAGGTCCTGTTACTATCATCCCTCGTACAACACCATCTATTGAGGCTTGGGTCATTTCATCCAAAATCTCAAAACGTTCAGCAATTTCTTTAATACGCTCTTCGTCGGACTTTTCTTCTTTAACTATTACTGGAGTTTTAACTGTTTCTTCTTTTGAATTCTCTTCTACTTGAGCTTGGAAGGAATTAACAACTTCGTAATCGTTCTTGCTAACGAGCTTAATGCGGATTTCACGATCTGGAAAACCTGGAACATGGGCTCCATCTACTGTAATAAAGCCTCCGTTTTTACCTACTGCATATCCTTTAACTAACGGAAAAATTAAATCATTAACTGGTTTCCCTCCATATTCACCGGAATGTACTTTAGCATTTACTAGCATGGCGTATCCTTGCTTTAGGTTAATGTTTACTTTCTTATTCTTCATACTACTATTATACGGCCTTACGCCCCAAAGGTCAACCTTTTTTTTCATTTTTTGGCTTTTTTTCTCTCATTTTCTTCATTTCTTCTACCATTTCTACCAGATTCTTAGAATTTTCTTTCTCTTTTTTAATTTTTTCTTCTGCTTCTAGTTCAGGTAGGCGAACTGTATACCACCAATCTGCTGTACTACTCACAACCCTATATCCTCCAATCCTGCTACTCGCAATTTTACTATATTATTAATTTGAAATTGTTTTGCATCAAGTGCTTTTATAAGGCCATGAAACCTATTTCGCAATAATGCAAATTCATTAATTAAATGTTGAAAGTCGGCTATTTCATCCTCCCCATCAACATATTTTTCAGCATCTCTTGAACTTAATGCTTTATTATAATGTTCTGTGAATTTTCTAAAAATGTGGGACCGTTTTTTACGAAGTTCAATATTAAGATGTTCTAATATTGCTTCTATTTCTTGTAACTGATTAAATCTATGTTCAACTATACCGGGCATTTCTCTAGATATCCGTTCTAAGTTACCTTTCATACTACATTCTACTCTTGCTTCATCGAGTATTGCTTCAAACGCAGGTATGCAGTTGACTAATTCGCCTAAGTCTTCTTGTATTTTTCTATACCATGTACTCATCAGTAATCATATGTTTCGGGGTCCTCGCCATCTAAATAATCTTCGTCTTCTTCTTCTTCACCATACATATTTGCTAATACTTTGTCCATTGTGCCGTCATAGCCTGTTAATTCTCTTACATTATCTTCTATAACAAATCCGTTATTATCAAATTTTTCAAATAACTCTTCGCATACAATCTCATGATCTTTATTTGAAGAATAAGATTTTACTACATCCCATAAATCGTGAATCAAATGGACTTCCTGTTCACTCATTTTCATCAATTACCTCCTCTGATATAACATCATCGTTATTTACCAGAGGAGCACCGTTTTCTTTGAAGTCATCTATAACTTTTTGCAAGTTTTCATGACTCCATCCCTTGCGGAATTCTTTTATTTCTTCACCCTTTGCAGTTGTATATTTTAATTTATTACCTTCTTTAACTATAACACCTGCTTTTTCAAACAAATCTAAACAACCGCTATACGGATCCATGCCAGTATCATATGGTATTTTAATTTGTACACTTTCAAATGGTTTTGCAAAACGTGTTTTCATTACTTTGCAAGCCGCTCGTATACCTCGTATATCTGTTATTTTATTACCTTCTTCGTCTTCTTTAAGTTTAAGTTTTTTCATTGCAACAACAATACTTGAAGCATATATAAAACCTTGTCCTCCACTGATTTTATCATCAGGATCAAACATGTCTTGTGATGCATAAGTATGGTTTGTTACAATTAAGCCTACAGGATTACCTGCAAGCAAATTAACACTATTACGAACAAGGGCCGTTAATGCCTTTGGCTTACGACCCATGTCTCCCTTCATGTCGCCTCTTTCGAATTGATCTTTATCAGTAGGAGTAAGTAGCATACCTAACGAATCTACTACAAACAGAACTTTTTGTCGTTCTTCGTATTCTACATCTGCATATTGTTCTCGGTAGCCTTTCATAAACTCACTAATAAATTTTGCAACTTCGTCTACCATTGATACGCCAAATCGTAACAATTTATCTTCAGAAATATCTACATCCAAAGCAGATAACCAATCCGAATCAAGGGCATTTTCTGAATCTAATATAATAGGGAGGATGTCTTGCTGTTGGGCATGACGCACCAAGTTTCCACTGGCAATGAAACTTTTTCCGCTTCCGCTTTCACCAGCAAGACATGTAACCCTCCCCAAAGGTATACCTTTATTAAAATCGCCTGAAATTAAAAAATTAAGTGCATAATTACCAGTACTAATCCAATCTACGGGGTCGTGAAATCCTGCGGACATTCCTGGGACTGCTTTTGTAATACTTCTTCTAAATTTTGATATATCAAATGGTTTCATTTATTTCCTCTGAAGTGAAAGTAAAGGGGGACTAATGTCCCCCTTATATAAAATTATTGAGCTTTGCGCTCACGAATCATTTTAAGAATTTGATCCGCTGAAGGTTTTTCTCCGCCTTCGGTTTCAGTTTCAACTTTCTCTTCGGTAGGAGTTGTTGTTGTTTCTGCAACAACTGGTTCGGGTGTTTTTGAAACCTGCGACGGGCCGCTAGGTGCTGGTCTGTTTATCAGCTGAACACCCTGTGGAGTATAATACGAACCAAAACGTTCTGGATCATATAGTTCTCCTGCTACAGATGATTCAAACATTTCAAAGATAATCTTAACCTCATCATTGTTTGGCCGTTTTGGCATATAATCATTTAAATTAAACAATCCGTGTGTTTGGATTGCATCTCGTTCAGTTTGATCTAAACTACGCTCTCGACGAGCCCAGTTAGATGTTGAATAATCCGCATACTGACCTTTTTGTGTTTTTGTGAGTTTGAAGTCGGTTCCTCCTTCATAGTCAGTTGGAATTTCCGGAAAATCAGGATCCATTAGTGCCGCTGAAATAATCTTGTATATAGACGGATTTATAATAAACCTGCGAATTGGATTTTCTGGTAGTTGGTCATCACTCATAGGATTGTCAATAACAAATCCTTGAAAGATATAAGATCGTTTTTTCCAATACTTACGACCTTCGTCTTCGAGACTTGGATCTTTAAACCAAGGACGAATTTCTGCATGTACAGGACATGGATCGCCCCACATCTCTACACAAGGAACTTGGACTGTCACACTACGCGACTCGTCTTGTCCTTTAATACCAGGAAATGCCAAACGAATCATCTGACGCTCTTTCCAAAAGAACGTATTAGTGTCGTCGGAATCTGGTAAAAATCTTAGTGTTGTTGTGGAATTATCTGGGATGTTCCAGAATGCGTAAATTGCATTGTCGGATTGATAGTTTCCGCCAGTGCGTTGCTCTTTCTCCAAGAGCTTTGCTCGTATTTCTGCTAGTGTAGCCATTATTTCTCCTATATTAGCCTATGTATATGCCTAAATTACTATTCTTTTATTAGCCTAGTGTACATGACATATTTCTTCATGTACTTATTATAACAAATCTATTTATCAAAGTCAAGTCTTTTTTTGACTTTTTTTATCTTTTTATCTTTGTGAACTTTCATTCATTCTGCTTTGCCCGAAATGTAGCCAGCTATAATGCCTATAGTTCCCGTCAAAGCCGATTGCAAGAGGCCGTGAGTTGATTCACTAATTGGCGTTTTTTCGATTAATGCTATGTATGACTCCATACTAACAATACAGAGAAGTATAACTACCAACCCAATGGCTAATGTTGCTACGATGTATCCTGCAAATTTAGATTTCATTATACTTCTATTCCCATCTTGTCCCTGTATTTCTTATCTGCGGCAACTTATCAATCCACTCCAATCCTCTATTTAGGTACGCTTTCTTCTTCGCTCTCCTTGCTCTTGTCGCTTTGTCCACATCCGAGTCTCTATACCCTTCTTCATCTCTCTTCTTTATTCCTTTTTTAGCGTACCAATCGTCGTCCTTCTTCTGCCTTGCCTCGGCTTCTAGATCTATCCTCGCTTTCTTGTCGTACTCGCTCTCTGGTTCTGGAGCATTTGCCCAGTTGTTTATCCATTTGCCTGCTTTCAATGCCATGGAGGCCATTGGGTTAAGGCTTTGACTGGCTAGTTTTTCGCTCTTCTTTCTCGCTCTCTCTGCCTCGTATTTTTTTGCTCTTCCTATTCTGTGTCTCATCTCTCTTTCCTCTTCTGTCTCGTTGGGGTCGGAGTCGGACTCGGCAATAACTTTATTTAAATGTTCTCTGAATGTCTTTGGTTCTTTACTTTCACCATAGTAACCATAATCTTCATCGGTACCCATTCCTGCCGAAGCCATTGCAGAATCAAAATCTCCATCCATGGGTTCGCCATCATCAGTAGCAAAATCATCACCATATTCTCGAT
>Ga0257112_10000414_pt1 | contig 17810 bp, 24 predicted proteins | sample LP_taG_5_FD_191565 | JGI IMG/M metagenome (GOLD analysis project Ga0257112, IMG submission 191565) | Marine microbial communities from Northeast Subartic Pacific Ocean, Canada - LP_J_2015_P26_1000m | ecosystem: Environmental > Aquatic > Marine > Oceanic | place: Canada: Northeast Subartic...
TGCTGGTACATGAATAATTTTTTGATCTTTAACAAAAACAAAATGAGCATGACGTGATGTAATAATAGCTAAATGATATCTCCCAGTAAAATCATAATGTGTCGAATAACAACGTTTTGGTATCAAACGCATTAACCTTGCTCGTACAGGTTTAAACGGAAGACTTTGTAAAATTTCATCAAAGTATGATCCTTTAAGTTCAGGATGTATATGTGTATATTCTTGTTCATTAACTGCTTCTTCCCAACCTTTATCGGTTTGTACAGACGCCTTACCTAAACCATCATGCCAATCAGTGCTACCATCTTTTACTTGTATAGCAATTTGATTTTCTTTAGAATGCCAAGGTGTTTTAGCAACAACTGTTTCTAAACAATCGATCATTTTATATAAATCAAAATTAGATTCAAACTTTTTCACTAACTCGTTCATAAGTTTTATCTCCTGGCCATAAAGGCATTTGTGTTCCTGGTGCTCGTTTTGGTATTTTTGAATCAGCTGACGACACACAGTTTTTAGTTATACACGTCTGTGGTCCATCAAATAATTTAAATCCTGTTTCAATATATCCTAAAGGTTTATCATGACATGAATACGATCGTTTAATTGCTCCATCTGGTTCACGTATAACTATTGATCTATACCCACTTGAACATTCCCAATTTTTAAAGTTATTAAAATTAAATGCATTAAATCGTTCTGCTTGATCCATGTACCATTCCTTATTTTTACTATCTCTAAACTCAACTTGAAAATGCTGTGGAACTTTTTGTTCATCTGTTTGTTTTTGTAATGTTTTATCTTCATCTATTTTAAAGTGTGGTTTTGGTCTTTTTACATATTTGTTTTTTACTTCTGTAAATCCACGTTGTGGCATTCCATTATATAACTTGTTAAGCATTTCTTTTGTATACCCATCAACAATAAATGATGCAGTTGGATCTGATTGAGGTTTAAGTGTAACATTAATTCCTCTATTGTGAAAGTATAACGACTCTTCATACAATTCATCAAACCATTCTGGAACCATAACTTGATTAATAGTAACCTGAACATCATGCTCTTGAGCAAAACATAACTTATCTGCAAAATCTGATCTTTTATCTTGCGTATTAACGTGTTCTCTATGATACGAAGCAGTAATACTAGCTCTATGAAACGGTGCAACTGCTTTAACATATTTTTCAAACCATTTCATTGGTCTAGAACAATTACTTGTCATATGAACAGAAGTATAGTTAGTATTTGGCGTATCATTAGCGAGATGCTGTAAAATATCAAGATAACCAGGATGAAATGTAGGCTCACCGCCAGATAGTGAGAAATGGAAACTATTAAAGCCTCGCTCTCTCGCCTGTCTTTTGATTTCATCAATGGTAGCAAGACATAGTTTAGTAGGTCTGTGATCTTTTCTGTCACTCCTAGCATACGGCCAACAGTAGCTACACCTATAGTTACAAAACCTACCAAGAAGCCAACTGACTGTAAAAAGATCCCTATACAACATAGTACGTTGTCCCACACGAACGAGATCACTATACGGAATTTTTGTAAAATCATAATCACTCCATTTTAAATCTGTCATTGCCAATACTCCTCAAACTCTGGATATACTTCTAAAAATTTTGTATCATTTAATTTATCCATAACTTCAATATATTCTTTTGTTGAATCTGGCAACATATTATTATTAATATTAGTATTATTCATATAATCTAATACATAATTTGACCACTTAACTATTTTGGCCAAACGAGTCTCCTTAATATTTCCTAACTTCTCTATTATATTATAAACTCTTTTTGTTATGTTGTCTTTCATTTTCTTGGGTATATATTGAATGTTTAAAGGCTCTGGATATTGAACCAAACTACAATGAAACGAACAATCCAAAGTTTCATAATATTCAATAATTTTATCCAATCTAGAAATATTATATAATGAAACTGTACAAGTTGTTACTAAATTAAGTATTTCAGATGATACTTCATTTTTTAATGTTCTAATATTGTTTTCAATTGCATCTATATCACTTCCTGTTCTTAAATAACTATGAATATCTCTATCACCATCTATACTAACACGACAGTTAACTTTTTTAAAATGTGTCCATAAATCACTAATATGACGATCTTGTAATACAATGTTATTTAAATTAGTATTGTATTCTAATGCAATATGATATGAATGCGGTAATAACTTTTCTAATGCATCATAATGCTGTGGCTGTATTAAAGGTTCACCTCCTGCTATTACTATTTCTTTTAAACCTGGTGCTATATCATTTATAACTTGATCTAACGTTTCAATAGGTAATTTAGCAATACCACGCCATGTACTTGTTTCTGTTAAATTATATTTGTTAAACAACTTCTTAATGTTATCATTATTATTAACTGCTACCGCCCATGTTGAACTATATATTGATGAACAATGTCTACATCTTAAATCACATACATTACCAAAACGCAATTCAATTGTTTTAACATTCATTGGTATTACACCATTATTAACTTCTTCTAATACTTCTGGAATGTGTTTAGCATAATCTTTATTGCATTGTTGTCTTGTTGATGTCACATTTGCTTTTTCCATATCCCAACAACTTTTACAACCTTCATGCTGTATACCATTTAATAAATTATTACGTATTTGTTTATAATTGTCATTATTCCAAATATCTTTTAATGTTTCTTTACCGTAATGTCCAAGCAAATCATGATTACGCCAACAGGCACTAACATATCCTTTTGGCTTAAGGTTCATATGTATAAAAGGCATGATACAAAAAGTATTAGATACTTTAGTCATTTAACATCTCTACTAACTCTGGAAATACTTCTTTCCAATTTTCATTTCTAATTTCATCAAACATTTCAGTCTTTTCTATAAATTCTTTCTTACACCCTTCTTGACCTTGATATTCTTTAGTCATTGGTCCTTTTACGTATTTGGTTAATTTCTTATAAGAATCTTCTACATTAATATACCACCAGAATTTTTTATTTTTATTTACAAGCAATTGAGCTTTTACTCTTTCCCATTGCTGTTCTAATTGCTGTACTATTTTATCTTTAGAAGAATCACTAAAATTAGTAACACACAAATATAAAGGTCCATAAACTGGAATAGCCTGTAAAAAACTAGATAATGGACTTTCTTGTAAAGTTTTACTATCAAAATGTTTATTACACCATAATACAAATTCTTCAAAATACAAAATATTAAAAATACCTACTGTATGACTTATTGCAAGATTAACTGATGGAGACTCAAGTGCTAACTCTTCCCAATACGTTGAAACTTGTTCTACAACACGCCATTTACTTTTCTTTCTCATAAACTCTGCACGATTGCCAGTTCCATCCAAACTTAAATTAATTAAAACATTTTTAAATTTTGGTAACATATCTCTATATTTTTCTTTTGGAAAAAATGAGCAATTAGTAAATATATCTAAAATTATATTTTCTGCTAAATTCCATTCAACCATATTACTTAAAAATTTAAGAAATGCATCACTTAAAAATGGTTCGCCACCGGTTACTTTTAATTCTTTTAAATGCTTACAATCATCATAAGTTAAATTAGAAAGAATCCAATTAATTTTTGGTAACGATTGTTTATATTTAAACTGCTTAATATCATTACCATAGAAATTAACTTCGGCTCTTTTATCTTTTATTAAATCCTCATCCCAACTAGTTGACAAATTTGGACCACAGCTTCTACATTTTAAATTACAATACCTACCAGTTTCTATTTCTAAATACTCTAATCTAACATTAGCAATATCTTCTTTCAATCCACTTGGCCCTCTAGATGTTGATGACAGCCCTTTTTCAGCTTTTGCATCATAATGCATTAGTAATTTTGTTTCCATGAAATTTTTTATAGCTGATGTTCGCATACTCATATTACCTTCTGCTTCTTGTCTATAGCATTTATGACATCCAGGAATTGTTTCTCCATTTAAAACCTTTTTTCGTGAAGTACTCCATATATCATTAAATATAAAAGGTGATCCAGATTCTTGAACTTTTGTTCTTGATTCTACAGAAAGACTTTCAGCATCATCAAATCTACAGCAAGGAGTAACATTTTTATTTGAATCAATCATTGCTCCTTTAAAAAAATATGGACAAAATGTTTTATTTGTTTTGAAATCAATCATAATTTATTATATACTCTACTTCTTATTAGATCAACATTAACTACGTATATAATGTATTTATCGCTTGTTTTTTAAGCTAGTTTAAATTATACTAAATACAATATAAGGAAACAATATATGTTAGTACGCAGAAAATATCAACTTCCAACAATATGGAAATTTAAATCAAAGAAATTTGATATAGAACGACTTCGCAATGAAGCACTAAAACTGGCCAACGATTACGGTGACGTAATGGAAACAAACAAAGCATTATGTTCAAATAACTGTGATTTAGTTGAAAGTGTTTACAAGCATTTTAAACAAGTAAATCTAACAGAGTTTGATCCTAACCATAAAGCACCAGATTTAGACGAGTGTAGAGAACTATGTGATACAGCAGGAACCGGTGATCATACATTAACTCGTACACAAAAATATAAATTAAGAACACAACGAACAGAAGATTTAGATCCAGCATTAGACGAACGCAACTATAATGTTCCAACAAACAATTATACAGGTTCCTATTTTGAAGAAGTTGTTAACTCATTTAAATCAGATGCTATTAGAGTAAGACTTGTTAGATTAGATCCAGGTAAAACTTTATCACCACACATTGATTATGATCCAACGTATGCTGTAAGAGTTATTGTACCTTTATTTGCAGAAAAAGATGCTGTAAATTATTTTTGGCGTAGAGGTAAAACAGAATCATATCATTTAGATCCAGATGGTTCAGCATATTTCTTAAACATTGGACTTAGACATACAGTTATTAATTCTGGTAATACACCAAGAATTAGTTTTATGTTTAGTCTTAAAGATCAACGAGACTTACAAGAAATTCCAGATCAAGATTGGGATGAAACTAATAATATGGGCAATTTAACATTAAATAAAAATTATGATCAACATAAGGCCTTAGCAGATGCCCAACCAATGGCAGTATAAAACTGAAATAAAAGATTCAACAATACATGGCTTAGGTCGATTTACTATGGAAAGTATCCCTGAAGGAAAAGCTGTATTAACCCTTGCTGGTGATATAGTTCCAAAAGAAGAAGCACCAAAAAAATTTCCAGTAAACGATACACATAATATGAAATGCGATGATACTTGGGTTAATCATAGTGACGATCCAAATCTTACATTAGTAAAAACAACAACAACTATTACAATTGAACGAACTTTTATTGCTAAAAATAAAATTACTAAAGGTACAGAACTAACTATGGATTATAAAGAATTTGCTAAAGATCGTAAATTTTTATTTTGAAGTTCACGCCATTCGTTATTAGCAAAAGGCCATCCAGTAATTACAACTCGGCAATTTTCTTTAGCATTCTTTACTGGATTAACATAATGAGCTGACCCAACTCGCATTAATACACAAGAATTTCTACGTGGTTCAATAATCAATGGACCAGTTAAATATACTGGTTGTTTATGTTGTTCTAATTTTGTTTTAAATTCTTGCCAATTACTACGTTCATCTGGATAACGATCAAAATGCTCTTGCAACATTTTTTCATTCGGAAACACCAATTCACCACCTTCTTCATCAGTAAGATAATGTATAAAAACAAAATCTCCATATATGTCACGCCTTTCAGTATGAACATTGTATATACTATTTGAATTAAATGTTTTTGTAGTAAATTGTAAAACATTTTTATTATCAATTTCTTGAATAAGAATTGGCCTATATACTTTAGATAATATCTCATTAAGCCTAACAATAACTTGAGCTAACACTAACTTATCTTCACGTATATTATATTTTACATGATTATAATTATAATATGATTTACTAATAATATGTGGCTGTTCATCTCCATCTAATACTTTAGTTTCAGATTCTTTAATTTTATCTAATATTTGATCAATTAAAGATTCATCAACAAACTTATCTGTATACCAAATTTCATTATTAATTAACTCTTGCCACATTATGTATAAAACTTCCTTACTCGTTTATGTGAAAATGCTTGAACTAATACTTCAACAGCTTCTTCATACGTTAATCCTCTATGCTGAAGGTAAAATAAATGATCTTCATCTAATGCCCCTATCGTACAACCATGAGTACATATAACATCTTCATTATTAATATTTAACTCTGGTTTTGAAAACGCACTAGAGTCATCATCTAATAAAATATTTTTATTTAACATATAACTTTCACAACCAGTTATATGCTTTGGTATTGTTATTTTACCTTCAAACGAACTGGTACTTTTTTTATTAATAAATCTAAAATCTTGATTGCATTTTGATTTTTTTCCATTATGTATAACATTTGTAATTACATTGGTGTCATGATTTTTACTTTTAAACATACCAAACATTTCACACACAGAATTTTCGTGCAATGTTATATTAATTTTTGTACTAACTCCAGACGAGTTTTTAAGAAATATACAAGCAGAAGCATTTTCTTTTATATCAAAATTTAATGTAGAATTGTCTTGCACATTAATTTTACTATCAATTACTTTATCAACTACATAATTAGATATACTACTCATTTTTAAATCCTTGCTTATCTACTTTATCTAACAATTCTATTCCGCCTGTTTCAACTATGCTTCCATTATTAAGAATATGAACAACCGTTGGATCTAAATCTTTCAACACTTTTGAACTATGACTTATAACTAACCAACCATACTTGTCTTTACGTTCTTTAATTATTTGTAATATTATTTTTAAAGCATCAACATCTAATCCTGTATCTAATTCATCTAAAATAACTAATTTAGGACTTGCCTGTAATAATTGTAGCAATTCATTTTTCTTTCTTTCACCACCTGATGCTCCATCATTAAAATTTCGTTGTTCCCAACATGGACCAAGTCTCAACGACAAAATATCATTTTTATATTTTTTTACTCTTGTAGAATAATGCTGTACTAGTTTATAATTTGTAATTCCAGGAATACTTGGAGGAGATTGAAAACTTAAAAATAATCCTGCTTTAGCTCTTTCAGTTACTGACATTGATAATACATCTTTATTGCTTAATGTAACAACACCATTTACTTCATAGCCTTGCTTACCAACAAGTGCATTTGCTAACGTACTTTTACCAGACCCATTGGGTCCTATCATAGCATGAACTTCACCTTTATTAATTGTAAGGCTTAATCCTTGTATAATTTTCTTATCTTGTACTGCAACTTCTAAGTTTTTTATTTCTAGCATTTTTTATTAGTGACATTCTGTTACTGGTTTTTTATATTCTTCAGAATCAAAGTAATGATTAAAATTACAATTTTTATCTAAACTTTCTATTAAGTCTTTAGTAGCATAAGGCCAACCTGTTACAACTTGCCTTGATGTTTCTAATACTTCTCCTTCTAACGGTGTTACATAATGGGCTGACCCAATTGCGAACACTACACACTTATTATATACTGGCTTGATTAAAATGTCATCCAGATATCTTACTGGATGTCCTTTTGACTCCACTAATTTAATATTTTCTGGCCAACGAGTTTTTTGATCTGGATAAGCGACTAAATGCAAATCACATCCATGCCTACTAGGAAATACTAAATGCCCACCATCTTCTGTAGATAAAAAATGTTGAAATGCATACAATCCATATTTGTTAATTGGTTCTGTATGTAAATCATACCAACCACGTTTAGTAAAACTTTTTGTGAATAACTGTAATCCTTCTAAATTAGTTGTTGGCACTTTTTATTTGTTATTGGCTCTAGTAATTCATTAACTTTATTCATATATAAATCAATGTACTTTTGATTTTTGTGCATATCAGTTCTATGAACTGTATAATTATACGTTGTAGCATTAACTCCTGATTTTCTAAAGTTAGGCAAAATACCTTCACCTGGCTGTAACTCTGTTTTACCAGCATTAGCCATATCATTTTTAATTTCATCTATTATTGCATCATCAAGAAAGTTTTCATATTCCCATATTTCATTTTTTATTATTTCTTTCCACATACCTATTTCATCCTATAATAAACTAGAATCATTCCAATTGCTATAATAGACCCATATAGTAATATATCATGTATCATCTTTCGTGTCCTATTGCTACTGCTTCGGTTGGTTTAATACGAGCATCTGTACCATACATACTCATATCAAATTCTTTTTTCCATTGTGCTATATCGTATTTAACCAATTTTTCTGGATACACTTTTGAAAGTTCACTTAAGAATTGATTCTGATTATGCCAAAATTGATATATTTCATCTGATCGCAAACACCTGCTAAAATACAAATATGTGTTTAAATCTTTAACTTCTGTACGTGGCTCATCTTTAAATATATTACGTATTATGTTTCTATTCTTTTCTACTAAACTTTCCATAAAAGGCATTTGATCTAAATGCTTATAAAACCATTTAGCTTGAAATTCTATATCGTGCCCTGTGTCAAACAAATCTTTCATAGTATAACTTAATGCTCTTGAATTATGAAAGTTATGATAGAACCACCAATAGTCAAACATCTTAACAACTTCTTGTTCATCATATGAAAAACATTGATGCATAATTTCTATTTCTTCAAATTCATATGTACTACGTTCATCTATATAATCAGGATGTTTATGTAAATGCTTATATCCTAATCCTGCAAATGAATATGGAAATGCTAATACTTTAGATTTAACTTTATGTTCTTTTTGAAACTTGTCTGAATATATCTCTGTATTAGGTACTAAATTTAAAAAGTATGTTCTCATAAAATCAATACCAAGTTCATAATCTCTGTTTAATGAATATAACCAACTGTCTGCCGTTTCACCTGGCAATGCAATAATCATTTCACTTGTTACTGGTAAACCTTTTGATTTAAAATCGTTTATTAAAGGAACAAGTTTATCATTATTAATATTTGCTCTATTAATAGTTTTTAATGTTTCTTTAGCATGAGTTTGGAAACTTACTTTTAAATTACGTTGATCAGCATCTAAATCATGATGAATAATATCTATAATTTCTGGTAACCATTTAGATCCATTTTTTGCTAACCCACTATAAGATATTTTTGGATTGTTACCTGTAGCAAGTTTTTTCTTTTTCATTTGTTTAACAACATCTAAATCTCTAGGTAACATACCAAAGTTAGCATCTAGTATTTCTAACTCTGCTATATTTGTATGATTGTATATAAAGTCTAACTGCTTATATACTGGATCCATATCAAACTTTGTAACTTTTGATCTTGCCTGTCCACCCCAATCACAAAACGCACATTTAAAAGGACATCCACGATTAGTTTCAAATGATGCTTTAACTCTTTTCTCTTCTTTAAGTATAGAATCAAACACACCATCTATATAAGGTGTAGGCATTTCATTTGTACCTATTTGATATAACTTTCTACCTACTTCAACATTATTCCACCCTTTTCCAAAACTACCATCATGTGTTTCTAATGGAGCATTAATGTTTAATAAAAACTTGCTTATTAATTTTTCTCCTGGCCCTACCCAAAATATATCAATGTAAGGATGTTCACGAGCAAACTTTTCTGCAAGTTTAGGATCTTCAGGTATATTAGGTCCTCCATACATTGTAATACCGTTTGGATTAATATCTTTATAATTACTCATCATTTGATCATTATATGCTTGATTCCAAACATAACAAGTCAAGCCAAATATATCTACATCTTTAAACAAATCATAATATTCTACTAATGGTTTATATTTGTATAATGGTTCATTAAACTTATACTGCGATTCTATTTCTGGAATTTTATTACAATAACTTATTAAACACGCCGCGGCATATGGTAACCATGTTTCATGTATTACAGATATTGTACCTAACTGAACTGTTTTCATACTGCTAATACTTCTTCAACATTATCAATTACTCCATTATGCTTATGCCAAATAACTCTATCTGTTGGTTGCCATTTATATTCTGGATCAATATAATAACTATAAACAAACTGTATCATATCAGACTTTGGTGAATCATGAAATACTAAATCAGTTTCTAATGTTAATTTTTTATAATCTTTGTCATCAAACCAACTATTATCACCTACCATATAAGTTCTTTTATGTTGAAACAATTTATTAATTGCTTTATCCTTTACATCATGAGTCCAATAGTAATGTTTAAATCCATTTTCTTTTGCCCAAGCAATTTGATGTTTCATTATTTTAAAACCATACCTACCGTGTCTATGTTTTTTTAAAATATGATATCTACATTTTCTAATTGACTCTGGTGTGCCTGTAATAAAACTTCTTTCAGCATAACTGATACTTGCTACTTCATCATTAACTATAGCTAACCAAAGACTGCTTTTAGAATCTAGATTATCTAAATCAAATTTATGTTGAGTATATGTACTAGCACTACCTTCATATCTTGCCTGTTTAAGAAATTCTTCTACAAGACTTTTATGCTCTGGTTTATATTGTATAATTTTTTCTGTCATTAATCTAGCCACGGTACTGCTAATGGATTAAATGCTTGTGTTAACTTGTAAACTGGCCATGGCTGAATAGAAATTTCTTTAACACAAACATTATCTGGCTGATTAATTGTATACTCAACAATTTCAGCAACTTTCTCAGGTGTTAATACTTTATATTTGTCTTTAAAAATACGTTTAACTTCTGCTACCCAATTACTTACCGATGGTGTATCAACTAATCCTAACCTAATATTAATTACTTTACACTTACCCAATGGTTGCAATTGTTTACAAGCATTATCTAATGCTTTTTTTTGAATTTGATATGAACTAACTTTTGGAACCAAAGAATCACCAACTATTGAATTAACATTTACAATTATTTTCTTTTTATGTTGCCATATACTATATAAGTCATATAATAACTTTACTTGAGCCCATTCTTCATGAGCACAATTAATAAACACATCAGTATCTTGAGACTCATGAATTATTTTTTTTCTACTACTATCATCATCAATATTATAATCATTATCTATTGCAAACCCAACTATGCTATGAGATATTCTAAGTCTATTATATATGGCTTTACCAATACCTGACGTATGTCCTGTTATTCCTATTTTCATTTGTAATTATTCCACCATGGTTCAATTGAAATACTATCTAAACAAACTTCTTTTGGTTGTTTCATTATATAAACTACTGCTTCTGCAATTTGTTCAGGCTTTAAAATAGTTAAATCCTTGTCTATTGCATCTGTATCTTTTAAATGTTTTATTAAAGGTGTGTCTACCCAACCTGGACGTATGTTACATATTTTACAATTTCCTACTCGCCTTAATTGCTCACTGGCATTATCAAGTGCTACTTTATGAACTTGATACTTATGGGGCCATTTTTTAGAACTATCACCAGTTACTGAACCTATATTAATAATCATTTTATATTCATCTTTCCATTTTTCATATACTCTATATAAAAGATCTACCTGAGCATATTCATAATATGCATTGTTTATAAAAACATCATTATTTTCAATAGCCTTAACAAATTTTCCTAATGAATCTGTAGATAAATCATATGCATTGGATCTACTCAATCCCCATACTTCATGACCTAACTCTATTAGTTTATCATATATGGCTTTACCAATACCTGACGTATGTCCTGTAATAACTACTTTCATTAACCTACTGATCCTTCTAAACTAATATCAACAAGTTTCTGAGCCTCAACAGCAAACTCCATTGGTAGTTTTTGTAAAACATCTTTACAAAATCCATTAACAATTAATGATATTGCATCTTCTTCATTTATACCCCGCTGACGTAAATAAAATAATTGATCATCATTTATTTTAGATGTTGATGCTTCATGCTCTACTATAGAACTTCTATTTTTATTTTTTATATATGGAACTGTATGAGCACCACATTGGTCACCTATTAATAATGAATCGCATTGTGTATAGTTACGAGACTTTTTTGATTTCTTTAAAATATTAACTAATCCTCTATATGTATTTTGTGAATGTCCTAACGATATTCCTTTTGAAATTATTTTGCTTTTAGTATTTTTTCCTATATGAAGCATTTTAGTTCCGGTATCTGCTTGTTGATAATTATTTGTTACTGCGACAGAATAAAACTCTCCTACGGAATTATCTCCTTGTAATATACAACTTGGATATTTCCACGTTACTGCTGAACCTGTTTCAATTTGTGTCCAAGATATTTTACTGTTTTTACCTTTACACTTTCCACGTTTAGTAACTAAATTATATACACCACCTTTACCTTTCTCATCTCCTGGATACCAATTTTGTACTGTAGAGTATTTTATTTCTGCATTATCTAATGCAACTAATTCTACATTGGCGGCGTGTAATTGATTTTCATCACGCATAGGTGCTGTACAACCTTCTAAGTAACTAACATAACTATCTTCATCTGCAATAATAAGTGTTCGTTCAAACTGTCCTGTATTTTTAGCATTAATTCTAAAATATGTGGATAACTCCATAGGACACCTAACACCTTTTGGAATATACACAAATGACCCATCTGTAAATACAGCAGAATTTAATGCCGCATAAAAATGGTCTCTAATTGGTATAACTGATCCTAAATACTTTTTAACTAACTCAGGATGTTTTATTATTGCTTCTGATATTGGACAAAATATTACCCCAACATCTTCTAATTGTTTTTTATATGTTGTAGCAACGGATACACTATCAAACACGGCATCTACTGCCACACCTGCTAATACTTTTTGTTCTTGTAATGGTATACCTAACTTCTTATATGTTTCTAACAGTTTAGGATCTACTTCATCTAAACTCTTAGGACCATCCGCCATACTCTTAGGTGCTGAATAATAATATAAATCTTGATAATCTATTTTAGGAAAAGTTATATGCGACCAAGTTGGTTCTTTTAATGTTAACCAAGCTCTATAGGCTTTAAGACGCCAATCTAACATCCACTGGGGTTCTTTCTTTTTAAATGAAATTAATCTAACAATGTCTTCATTTAGACCTTTAGGTATTGTATCAGATTCAATATCAGTTGACCACCCGTGCTTATACTCTGCTAATTCGTTAACTGCATCAATTGTTTCAGTTTTTACTACCATAAAAAAATTATTAGTAACATACCTATTACTAAACCTTCTGTCCAAGCCGCATAGGCACACCAAATTGGATACCTACGAATAAGTTCTATATGCCAATTCCAAAGTTTTTTAATCATTTTTTCTCCAATAACTTAATGAACATTCCGCCCATATCAAATTCCCACCATTTATATTTGAAAGATTTATTTTGTGGATCATGATGATGATTATTATGCCATCCTTCACCCCACATTAATATTCCTAACAATGGTATATTAGTTGAATTATCTTTTGTTTCCCAATTACGATATCCTGTTAAATGCGTAAGGGTATTAATAAATGATCCTGCATTCCATAATAACATTGCTGGAAACAAATATGCCGCCACCATTAACATAGGATCAATAAAATACCAAATTACAGCTATTACAATATGTACTATAAAATAATATTTGTGCAAAAACATATGAATAGGATCACGAATTAATCTTATCACGTAACGTGGGTTTGGCTCTTCAAACATACTTAACCATTGCACTCTAAAAAATCCCATGTGTTCAGGAGAGTGAGGATCTTTTTCTGTGTCAGTATGATGGTGATGTTCTTTATGTATTGCTACCCAACCAACAGTTGATCCTGTTAAACCATAAGTTCCACATAACGATCCAAAATATTCATACCACTTCGGAGCATTCCAACTATTATGTGATAACAATCTATGATATGTCATCGTCATACCAAAACACCCTGTAATAAAATATACTCCAAATCCAAGTAACCAATGATACCATGACCCATATAGAATCATAGGTATAATTGACAGATGAGTTATTATCTGTGCAACAAAAAGATACCATGGATGTAATGTTTTTTTAGCCATTTTTAAATCACCTTTTTACTATTATAACAGTATTTATTGGATCAAGCAATAGCTAAAATTTAAGCTATTTCCAAGTCCATGTTTGCGTAATTGTAAAATTATCTGAATCATAACTTCCATTTATACCGTCGCCTTCTTGATCTGTCTGGCCATATTTTAATGTTGTTGTACTTGGTGATACTGACATTCCAGAACACCCTATTAATCCAGTTAGCAATACTATTACTAAAATTGTTTTAAAAATATTTGTTCGCATAATCTTTTCCTTTGTTAACTACCAATAAGTAAGTATTGGTTACCGGACGAGATAATGCTACAACCATAAAGGTTATAAGAGCTGTATATATTACAGTACCATATAATGTATTTTGAAAAAATGGTATTGCCATAGTATAACATAATATTAGGCCATCTAAAGTTTTAGGATAATAATCATACATACTCCAAACTGCAAAGTTTGTTATTATAAAAAATAACATAGACGATACAAGGGTCATAACTCCTAATTGTATATACTTTCTACCAAAACGCATTGACCAATAACTTATTAACGTTGACAATCCTATTGCTCCATACACCCATATCATAAATGGATGGAAGCCAATAATAATATCTGCAATAAACATAGCCATTAACGGAACTGCTATTGCTGTCCATTTATCATTAACCATATATGGTGCAAATATTGCCGCGGCTAAAATTGGTGTAAAATTTGGTGGATGGGGAATTAATCTTCCCAAGGCAAGAACGCCTGAAATATATAAAAATGTTGTAATCGTTTTTATCATAATATCACCTCAACCTATCGTGTTGTATACTGGATAATTCCAATATATCTAATACGGTAATTATAGTAGTATTTATAACATATATTTAAAACAATGTCAATTAGTTCTTTCTTTTAAAGGATTTACCTAACATTCTATGGACATTTTTATGAACTGTATATTCTAATGCCTCCATATCAATATAAATTTCCATGTCAATTATATCATGATAATTACTAGCAATCTTATCCCAATCAACAGGACCATTTAATGGAACTGTATTAATTAAGTCATCTTTAGTCATCGTAGTAATTTCTCCATTTTTACGAAATACTTTTATCATATCAACAAATTTTATTGGAATTTCTTTAGGATGAATTTCATGCATAATTTTATTAAATTCCACATGATCATGGTCAGCCTGATGTCTAGCTGGTAAAAATTTTCTATTTGGATTTTGTTCTTGCTCTGCCATATAAATCTGCCTACATACATATTTATTATATGTAAGCAGATTTAATAATAACTTAGATCTTAACTTGTTTCAGTTACAGTTGTTTCTGAAGTTGCATTACTTGTTTCAGTAGTTGCCGCTTCTTTTTTCGGTCTACCTCTACCCCGTTTTACAACGGTAGTAATAACTTTACCTAACTTAATTTGTATGCCAGGTGAAGTCTTTTCTGCTTGGTCACGTTTATTACGAGCTTCTGCTTCAAGCAATTCAGCTTGTACTAAAAGATTCTTTGCTATACCTTCTTTATCATCTTCAGGTGACGCTGTTTTCATCGTACCTGGTTTAGTAGATGATGCATCTAGAACTGTTGATTCTGTTGGTGTTGCTGGTTCTTTTTTTGTTTCAGCCACCATATTTTGATATGCATTAAATTCTCTCAATGGAAGTGATTCATTTGGTTTTGGCATTAATGTTACAGTATTAACAGGAACACGTCTTAAAAATCCTTGTTCATGTAATGTTGTAAGACAATTTTTACCATCCCAAAATAAATTTCTTCCAAGTACTTCATACAACTGATTTGATTCTTGTGATTCTGGTGATTCAACTATCTTCATTAACCCATCGTGGTATTTTTCAGGTAGTGAATCAACATCAACAACAAGACAATTATCTTGATCTTCAGGTATTTTAGGAAATACAACTACAACACGTCTGTTGGTTGAATCTACTCTACCTGTATGTTTTATCATGTCAGTCATGATTTATTCTCCTTATTAATTGCAATTAATTAAGAGCTTGATCCAGATTCTTTTGAACTATCACTTTTAGCATCTCCACCACTTACGGTACCTGCGTCAACAGATCCCTTACCAGCAGATTCTTTTACTTTTTCTTGTGCTTTTTGTTGATCAGAAATATGTTGAAGAAACTTTGTAAGTTTATCAACTACTCTACCAACATTTGATAATTCATTAGCTCTGAACGCCCCTCTTGAAGAAGCCGCATCAATAATATTCAACAATGCCTGAAGATCTGCAATACTTAATTGTGGTACTTGTGGTACCTCTGCAGAACCTTTAGGTTGCTCTGATGCAACTGCCTCTTGTTTTTTTACTTCTTGTTGAGTATCGGCCATATTGTAACTCCTTAATTAGCTAATATTACTATTATAATATACTTTTATATTTATTGTCAAGTTCTTTTTTTATCCTGTTTAATTAAATTTACGCATGATTTTATAACTTTCTTTAACTTTATTGTTATCATTGGCCAATTTCAAGTTAAATAATTATACAATGAGAAAGAGCATTATCACATTTATAACTGTAGTCTTATGTCTATTTACTTTTAATGTAAAGGCAGAACATATAGATGAAACTTATGATTGGGACAAAGACGAACATTATCAAAACATTGCAACTGACTTTAGAACATATACCGTTTGTGAAGCCGTTCATAATAATCTTGCATTAATTATTTCTTTACACTATGGTGTAAGTGAAAACTTAGGTTTTCAAACTGAATACTTACAACGAATTAAAGAAATGTTAAGCAATACTATAAATTTTGAAAAACATTTTGCTAGTGAAACTTTAAACCCTGTACAATTCTTAATGGAACAATATCATGTTCCAGAATCCGGATTACGAAGACAATCTATAAAAAATCAAAACACTCAAAAACAAGGATTAATTATGGCATTTGCTAGAAGTAATAATAATCCAACTCAAATGACGAACATTATCAAAAAACTTCTTGATCAATCAAAGATGTGTCGTAACTACGAATCAAAAATAGATTACTCGAGCTTAGATTAATTATGAAAAACATATTCACACAACACCCTCAGAGTGTAGGTGAATCTTATCTAACTCATCTGTGTCATGCTTTAAAATTTAGTATGGAATTTCTTCTATTGCATATAATAGTTTTAATTCATGCAATATTTCCATTCTTATTTGTGAATACTGCGAGTGGTTGGATTAAAGGAATTAATGATCGGCTAGTAGCCAGGGTAGAATATTCCAAGCAAGATAATAAGCCCAAAGAATAATAAACAGGTTAAAGAAATAACCTTTAATGTATTTTTAAAACCAAACAGCCAAAAACACAATACTAGAAAAAATAAAAACCAACCCATTATTCTACTTCTGCCTCATAGTGTGTAGTAACACCAAATGGTGCTTCTAAATCTTTATCATGATTACCGTGAATAACCCAAAGAGTATCGCAATAATTTTCATCACCCCAACTACCCCACGGATACCCATCTGTAAATACAATTAATTTCTTAGGTTGTAATCCTTCTTCTTTCATCCATTCAAAGTTAACTTCAAATTCAGTACCGCCAAATCCTTTTGGTTTGTAATCTGTAATATCTTTATCTGGGGTAAACACTTCTGGATTATGAACCTTTGTATCAAAACTCCAAACATGAACTTTATAATCTTGGAATGAATCCATTATACCTTTAACTTCAGCTAAGAAATCTCTTAATTGTTTTGAACTAATTGAT
>Ga0257112_10000423_pt1 | contig 17622 bp, 17 predicted proteins | sample LP_taG_5_FD_191565 | JGI IMG/M metagenome (GOLD analysis project Ga0257112, IMG submission 191565) | Marine microbial communities from Northeast Subartic Pacific Ocean, Canada - LP_J_2015_P26_1000m | ecosystem: Environmental > Aquatic > Marine > Oceanic | place: Canada: Northeast Subartic...
CGACGTCGTTGCGAACTGGCGCATCGCCAAGGGCGAAATAGCGGACAATTGTTTCCAGGTTGCGGTGCACGCCATGAAGGCGTGCGGTACGTCGAACACCGGAATGGAAGGGCCGATCTCTCGCGGGCTTCGCGATCTCTCGATGGCCTTGGTGCAGGGATTTCCTGCCGAACGTGGTCGACTTGAGGCTGCGTCGTACCTGGTTTCGGGATCCGAAGGGGCCCAGTTCGGAACGCTGAAGTCATGAATAGACCTGCTGGCCGACCATGGTTTGGTCCAGGTCTCGGGGTGATCCTGTATCTCGTTGGCTTTAACGGCGCGCTGCTGAACGGGATCGGCATTGGCTGGCTCAGACTCGGCCGCATCGCACAAACCGTCATCGTGTTGGTGGTCGTGGGTTTGATGGCTTACCTGACGAGCGATTATCTCAACGAACGCAGATCGGCGTATCGCACAGCGGTGCGGGCCGCTGGGGTGAACGACGGCAACGCGGGTACGTTCGAAACAACCGTTGAAGAACTGTTTGAAGGCACAGCGGACGCATGAGTGAGGACCCAATGTCGACCATCACGAAACGACTTGGCATCTGTCTGTTGACGCTGGCGCTACTTGCAGTCGGCTGCTCACAGTCGGCGAGCGATCCCGAAGGTGCGTCAACCGATTCGACCAGAGCTCTCGAACCCTCAGGTTCATCGAGCGGCATAGACGATGACGGAACCGACGGCCCGGCAGCAATAGTCCCTGCGGGGGCTGACACGCCAGGGGTTACCGACGACACGATCACGGTGTCGTTCATCATCACCGACACCACCGCGGTAGCCGCGGCCTTTGGTTGGGAGGTGCCGACCGAAGGCAACCGCGAAGCCCAGGTAGCGGCGCTGGTTGAAGACATCAATGCCCGCGGCGGCGTAGCGGGTCGAACTATCGATGCCAAGGTGCATGTCTTCAATGCCATCACCGACGGACCGGTGGCTGAAGAGGCGCTCTGCAATGCGATCACCCAGGACGACCAGGCGTTCGCCGTGGTGATGACCGGGCAGTTCCAGGAGAATGCCCGCCCGTGTTACGCCAACGCGAAAACCCTCATGCTCGACGCCACGTTGTACCCCGTCGACGATGTCGGGTTCGACGAACTCGCGCCGTATCTGTGGTCGCCCTTCTTGCCGTCCTACGACAACCTCACCGCAGGTATGGCCAGCAGCCTCACCGACAGCGGGTGGTTCAGTAGCGGCACGGTGGGTGTTATCTCCATCGACTCCGACCTGAGCCGACGCGCCTACGAGCAGAAGTTCGTGCCGGTACTCGACGCCGCCGGAGTCAAGGTCGCTTCGTTCAACACCATCGACCCCACCGACGGAACGGTGTTCGAGAACGGCTTGCTCCAGGCGATCGTGAACTTCAAAGAAGCCAACGTCGATCGGGTTGTGGCCATCGGCGGGTCGCGGCTCATCTCGTGGTTCATCAACACGGCGATCACCCAAAACTTCGAGCCGCAGTACGCAGTCTCTAGCTACGACTCACCCGACTTCAACATCTTCAACTATGGACCCCAAATGGCCGGCGCCACAGGAATCAGCGTCCTCCCTGGGGCCGATGTCGCCGACGATCAGTGGCCGTTCCCCGCCAACGACGCTGAGGCCGCCTGCGTCGATGTTTTCTCCGATGCAGGTCTCGCCATCGACGACCGGGCGACGGTTCGAACCGGGTTGATGTTCTGTGACGCGTTGCAACTTCTCGCCGCCGCCGGCGACGGCGCCGCCGAGATCAGCGCCGCAGGATTCGGCGAAGCCATGTGGGCGCTCGACACCAGCTTCGAAGCAGCGTCGGTCTACAGCGTGCAGTTCGAGCGAGGCCAATACGCAGGCGGTGGCGCCTTCATGCCGTTCGCTTTCGAAGCGGAATGTGAATGCATGGTCGTCAGCGGATCACCTATCGACTTCGATGGCTGAACGAGAGGCCCAGCCTCGACATCCCCGAGTGCTCTGGGGCCTGGCGCTGCAAGCGGCGGCGATCACCGCGCCGCTCACCGTGTTGTTGTTCTGGCGGGTGGAGGTGGCATCGCGGCTCGACCTTCTCGAGACTCTTGTCGGCGAGACCGTGTTGTTCGGCTGGTTGGCCGTCGGCGTGGCGTGGGTGACCGTCCGCACCCGCAACATGTTGCCGGCTGGGTCGCTGCTGTGTATGGGTGGGGTCGTTGCCGCCGTCGGACTGGCGCTGATGGCCTGGACGATTCAGCTCAACCTCTTCGTCGGCGGCGGCGTACTGTACGTCGTCGGCGCCGCACCGTCGCTCGTGTTACACCGGCCACTTCTCTCCATGGCGGCGTCACCAGGCGATCGTCTTCGCACGCTGTCGCTGTATTGGGTAGGCGTATCCGTTGGGGCCGGCTGGCCGTTGGGTCTTCGCATCCTCACCGATGTCGGCTACGACACCGTGTTATGGATCTCGTCCGGATTGTGTCTGATCGCCGCTCTATCGATTGGACCGCACGCGCTATTGCATGACGACGATGTCGAGACCGAACCAACCGCTGGGGTTCTCGACGCACCCTGGCCCCGCCGGTCGTACGGCGCGGCGTTCGGGGTCGGACTGATCGTATTTGGCGGCGCGCAACCCGCCTGGCACATCCTGGTCGACGAATGGCAACGAAGCCCTCGCCAGGTCGCCGCAGTGCTGGGCGTCGGCTGTTTGGCCAGCGCTGCGGTAAACGGGCTTGGTCCTTGGTACCACCGCCTCGATCGACTAACCGGCAGCCGTCGATCCGATGCGATCGGCCTGCAACTGCTAGTCGCCGGTGTATTGGTTTCCATCGGTTCGATGTCGACCACCTACATCGGAATCGTGGTGTGTTGGATGATCGCCGGCGGGGCCATCGGGCTCGCTGCGGCCGCGCTCGATGCTGCGGTCTTTCCGGCGGTCGCGCCGTATCTTCGGCGACGCCTCGCCTTCGGGCAGTTGGTGTTCCTGACCGTCGGCGCCTTCTTCGGACTGGTCCTACTGGAGATCTTTCCCGCCTCGCTCAGCGAGCAGTGGCGGTTAGGGCTCTTTGCCCTGCCTCTGGTGTGGGTGGGTTGGGCCATCCGTCGATACTCCGACTCGTCGCGGGATTCGACCGCCGACTTCGCCTCCGCCGCAGCGGCTCAGGTGCCACGACGGGTGGCTGGGCTCGACGGCGAATCGACACCTGTGCTTTCGGTCGAAGGTCTTCAGGTCGCCTACGGTTCCGTGCAGGTGTTGTTCGATGTCGATCTCACCATCGATCCCGGCCAAGTCGTCGCCCTGCTCGGCACGAACGGCGCTGGCAAGACCACGCTGTTACGAGCGATCTCTGGACTCGAGCCCACCATCGGGGGACGCATCGTCTACACCGGGCTCGACATCACCAGGACTCGTCCCACCTGGCGGGTCGGCATGGGTTTGCACCAGGTCGTCGGCGGCAACGCGATCGTCGGCCCGCTCACCGTCGCCGAGAACCTCCGGCTCTTCTGTCACAGCCTCGATCGTGTTGATGGCGTCGATCCGCTCGCCGAGGTGTTCGACGTTTTTCCGCGGCTTGCCGAACGGCAACATCAACGGGCCGAGACGATGTCGGGCGGCGAGCGGCAGATGCTCGCGATGTCGAAGGCGTTGATTGTGCGCCCGCGTTTGTTGTTGATCGACGAATTTTCCCTGGGCCTCGCACCTCTGGTTATCGCCGACCTTCTTCCGGTAGTTCGCCAGATCGCTGAACGGGGCGCGGCGGTGTTGTTGGTCGAACAATCGGTGAACATCGCGCTCTCTGTCGCCGACTACGCCTACGTGATGGAAAAGGGTGAGATCGGTTACCAGGGGCCATCGGCGGTGCTTCGATCACAGCCCGATCTCGTCCGCAGTGCGTACCTTGAAGGGCTTTCGCGAGTCCTCAAGGGCTGATCACGATGGTCGCGGTGTGGGGCTTTGACCTCTCGGCTCCGCTGGCGTTGCTGGGTTCGATCTTTGGTGTCGGCTACGCGTTGTTGGGCATCGGACTTGTTCTCGCGTATCGCTCGAGCGGTTTCATCAACTTCGCTCACGGATCGCTCGGCCTCGTCTCGGCAGCGATGATGTCGGTTGTCGTGAACGACTATGGCGTTCCGTACTGGTTCGGTTTCGTCGGAGCGATCATCGTGTCGGCGTTGCTCAGTGCGGGTCTCGAGGCGGTCGTGGTGCAGAAACTTTCCGGCTCGCCAAAGGTGCTGGCGATGGTCGCCACCCTCGGCACCTCACAAGCGCTGCTGTTGCTCGCGTTGTCGTTCTCCGGTGGTGGCCTTGGGGGCGCCAGCTTCCCCCAGCCGCCGTTCTTTCCTGAGTTCGAACTGTCGGCGTTCATCTCATCGTCGGCGACCGCCTTGTTGATTCTCTCTCCTCTGGTAGTGGCAGCGCTGTATCTATTTCTCCAACGGAGCCGCTATGGGCTGGCGATTCGAGGCGCGGCATCGAATCCCGATGCGGCGACGTTGCTAGGTGTCGACCCACGACAGATGTCGATGTTGTCGTGGGCGCTCGCCGGTGCGATCTCTGCGTTCGCCGCGATGCTGATCATTCCTAACCAGAGCACCGTCACCCCCGACACCTTCGGACCCGACTTCATTATCCGAGGGTTGGCCGTCGCGGCACTCGCTCGATTCAACAGCCTCCCTGTCGCCTTTGCGGCGGGGGTCGGCCTGGGGGTCCTCGAGCAATACATCAGCACCAACCCAAACGCCGCCGGTTACTTCGATGTCGCGTTGTTCGTGTTGATTTTGGTCGGTGTGGCACTACATGTACGTGGCGGTCGCGAGGAGCAGGAACGATGGGATGGGCTCGTCAGCGACGAGCGGTTGCCCGATGCGTACCTCGATGTTTGGATCCTTCGAAACCTTGGCTGGGTCGTCGGTGCGATCGTCACCGTCTTCGCTGCGTTGATACCGCTGTGGATCACGAACAAGTCGACGTTTGTGATCACGACCATTCTCGCTCTGGCGATCATTGGTATTTCGGTCAGCTTTCTCACCGGCTTGGCCGGTCAGCTCTCGCTCGGGCAGGTCGCGTTCGCCGCGATCGGAGCGGTGGCTGCCGTCCGCGTCGGCACGGAGATGGGGAGTGTTGCGCTCGGTCTGGTGGCAGGCGGGTTGGTGGGGGCGGCGGCATCGGCCGTGGTCGGACTCCCGGCGCTTCGAGTCCGAGGGTTGCAGTTGGCGATCGTGACCCTTGCCTTCGCACTGGCCACGTTCAGCTGGCTCCTCCGCCAGGACTGGGCGTTCGGTGTGGGTCGAAGCTCGCGCCCGCTTGAGTTCCTTGGGGCCGAGATCACGACATCGAAGGGCTACTACTACGTGGCGCTGGGGGCTTTCGTGTCGATTCTCGCGTTGGCAAGCATCGTGAGCGGTTCGGCGTTTGGCAGATCGTTGGTAGCCCTGCGTGACAATGCGAACGCAGCGCGGGTTTTCCGCATCGCTCCTCGCCGCACGACGCTGCTCGCGTATGGGTTCTCCGGGTTCGTTGCCGGCCTCGGTGGTTCGGTGCTCGCCTTCGCCAACAGTTTCGTCACCCGAGCGTTGTTTACCCCGAGCGACAGCATCAACGTCGTGTCGGTCGCGGTCATCGGCGGCCTCTCCGAGCTGACCGGACCCCTTCTCGGTGCCGCGTACCTCGTTGGAATCCCGGGGTTCTTCGAACTGGACCTGTCGGCGTTGGCCGGCCTGAACGCAGCCTGGCTGATTCTCGTTCTCGAACAGCCGCGTGGCCTATGGGGGCTTCTGGCGTCAACGCGTGCCAGTGTCATCGACCAGGTGGCGCGATGGCATGGGATCGACCCGGCTACCGCCCGGCTTGAGGTCGAACCCGACGACGATCCTGCTGCGGTCGTGCTCGAAACAGGCGAAATGGGCACGACACGGATCGACCGCAGAGGCGGCGACGAGACTGACCAGTTGCTGGTCGTCAACTCGGTGACCAAGTCGTTTGGATCGGTGACGGCGGTCGACAAGGTTTCGCTCGCGGTCGCTCGCGGTGAGACCCTAGGTTTGATCGGACCGAACGGAGCTGGCAAGACCACGCTGTTTGAGCTCATCTCCGGGTTCGTTCAGCCAAACGAGGGTTCGGTGAGCTTCGACGGCGTCGACATCTCTCGTCGGACGCCCGAAGCGCGAAGTGCGATGGGTCTTGTTCGCTCGTTCCAGAACGCGTCGATGTTCCCGACGATGACAGCGCGCGACATCATCATGCTCGCTCGACAACACGCCGCTCCCACTTCTGCGATCGATCGATCGGTGAACGACACCCTCAGAATGTTCGGACTCTCCGCCCTGGCCGATCAGCCGGTGCGGCGCCTTTCCACCGGCACCCGGCGTATCGTCGAGCTCGCCGCCAACCTTGCGCTTGGGCCGCGGTTGCTCTTGCTCGACGAGCCATCGGCCGGCATCGCTCAAGCCGAGACCGAAGCATTGGGCTCGGTAATCGAGAAGATTCGCGATTCGTATGGCATCACCATCGTGGTGATCGAACACGACATGCCAATGCTCTCCGCGATTTGCGACCGAATGATCGCCCTCGAACTTGGATCGATCATCGCCGAGGGAACACCAACCGAGATCCAGTCCAACGAAGCGGTGATTCGTAGCTACCTTGGCGACGACCCGATAGCGATCGCCCGGTCGGGCTCGCCTTACCGCCGACGTGGCACTTCTTTCTAGGACTCTTCGACACCAGCGAAGAGGTCGCGTCTGTTGAACGCCGCCGTCATGAAGCGACCGAACGCCTTGCGTCGGGTCAACCATGCGACCCGCACACCCGACTTGTCGGTGGCCAGGATGTGTTCGACAAGCCACGGGGTGACGGTGTGGACTTCGTCGCCCAGGATGTTGAAGATCTTCTTCGACTTTTCCCATTGCTCGGAGGTGAGGTCGTAGTCGCTGGTAAGAAGATCGGTGACCACGATGCCCGGCGAAACCGTGCAGATCTGAACCGGGGTGTTGGCCGTGTCCTTGCGCAGGCCCTTCTGCACGTACCGCACGGCACGTTTGGTTGACCCGTAAGCCACCATCCCGGTTTGCGTGGCGCCGTCGGAACCAAACCCCTCGGTACTCCAGACTTGTCCGCCGCCCTGCGCGAGCATGTTGCGAATCGCGACCTTCGACCCAAATATCACGCCGGTGAGGTTCGTGGTGACCAGACCCTCAAGCGCCTCGTCGCTCTGTTCCCACAACGGCTTCCGTTCGATGCTCATGCCGGCATTGTTGATCCAGACGTCGGCCCCGCCGAACGCTTCTGCCGCGCAATCCCAGAGCCGCTGCAGCGCGGCCGGATCGGTGATATCGCAGGCGATGCCACATACCTTCGTTTCGCCATAATACTCTCCGAGTTCGGCGACGGTCGTCGCTACGGAGTCGGTCGATCGACCGCTGATCGCCACCGAGCATCCACGTTTCAAGAACTCGCGGGCGAGCCCGTTGCCGATGCCTCTAGTCGATCCGGTGATTACAACCCGCTTGCTCATCTTTCTCCCTTCAGCGGCGCGCCCATCGAGAGATCGTCGTCGCGTTGACCAAGTCTTCGACACGATCCTGCTCGCTCGGTTCCTGGCAATGTTCGCCGAGAAACGCAGTGAGTACCGATGCCAGTGTGTCGCGTGCCAAACGGTCCGTGGAGCGCAACTCGGCCTCGAGAAACGATCGGCCCGATGTTTCATCGATCGGATCACAGATCGTGAAATGGTTGCCGTCAGCGATTTCGACGAGCCACGAGTCGTTCTGGTTCCGGCGAATGGCCTCGTCGAATGTTCGTCGCACCGGATCGTGAGCCTGATCGTCGTTGCGGTATCGGTCGCGGCTCGCCGCGATCACGCCGTCGTCGGCTCCCGCGAGCAACAAGATTGGCACCTTGGAGGGCACGGCCGTGACGCTGGCTTCGCCGTGGCCGAGCGACATGGAGGTCATCGTGTGGCCGCCGAAGCTAAAGGCGCAGGCCAGCCCGGAGACCCAACTCGGGTCGGTGTTGTGAAGGGCGACCGTGCCCCCGGCCGAATGCCCACCGATGGCAACCCGATCGAAGTCGATCAACCCTTGTACGGGTTCGTCGAGATCGGCGATGGCATCGAGCAAAGGACCCAATGCGGTGGCCGAGCAGTGGCTAGCGATGATGTCGGGGCCGAGTGCCGCCATGTCGACGCCGGGGGTGATGCCGCGACCGGCAGGCCCCAGCGATCCGATGTTCGCGTAGGTCGCAACGCAGTAGCCGGCTCGGACCAGCCGGATTGCCAACCATCGGTAGGAATCGGGCGTCACGTTGATTCCCGGGAGCACGATGACGAGTGGCCACGGGGAGCGGGATCGATCGGCGGCCACCAGTCCGGTGAGGCGCGCTGCGTCGAGCGCGCCCTCGTCGGCAGCGTAGTAAAGCGTCGCCATCGAGGCGTCGGTGTCGGGAACCTCGAAGCCGAGGTGGATCGAGCGGACGATCACCGGTCTCCTGCAGGTGCATCGAGCTCTCCTGCAGGTGCATCGAGGGGGTCGAGGAAATAGTCGACTGTCATGGCGTCGGCCATCAGCTCGAGCACGTGGGCACGCACCTCGAGATGTACCGGATCGGTCGTGTAACGCTGGTATGCGGCCAAATCCGGCCAGGTGGTGGTGAGGCTCAAATCACATGAGTATTCGCCGTCGAGATTGTTGACGTCGACCCGGAGGTCGATCATGTCGTCGATACGACCGTGCATCGACTTCATCAGGTCGCGGCAGACATCGATCGTGGTGTGGTCGTGCAGCTTCACCAAGACACAGTGGACGTGCATGTCGGTAAGCCTCCCTTGCGACTCAACGTAGTGCTCCGCTCAGAGGAACGAGGTTTCCCCCGGCGGACCAGCGAATCTACGATCGGATCATGAACGACGCCAACGAAAGCCCATCGCCTTCCGCTCTGAACAAGTATGGCCCCGGCTCACCCCGGCCCTACCAATGTTTCATGGGCAGATGGGAGGGCCTCTGCAAGAGTTTCACGCCTGACGGCGAGTTTCTAGATAGCAGTGCAGTCCACATGGAGGTCTCTTGGATAGATGACAGCACCTGGCATCTTCACGAGCACTTCGACAACCTCTACGGAGTTGGCGAGACGGTCTACGACACACCGATCTCGGTCGACGGCAAACGCTGCTGGGCGAACAGCGAGATGATCAGCCTTGAAGGAACCGAGCTGACCGCATTCAATTATGTGTTCACCATCGATAGCTCGGTGACCAAAACCATCGTCTACAACAACCACTATTTCCTCGACCCGAACACGCGTCGCATCATCACCCACAAGGTCCGGGACGGGAAGACCAACCTATTTCAGATCCAAGACTTCGTTTGTGTGGAGCGGCCATGATCGTCCAGAGCGCGGCCGACGGCGACGCCCACTTCGTGATCGCCATGCGACAGCACACAGCGTTCGCCGGATCGCTGGCCCGAAACTTTGGCAACGACATGTTCGTTGGCCTCTCGCCACAAGAGCCGATGCAGTTCATCATCGAGCATCATGACCAGGGGTGGGTCGAGCTCGACGTCGAGGCGCCGCAGGACCCGGCAACCGGCCTGCCGTATAACCTCACCGCGACACCGCTTCCCCAAATCGTCAGCACCAGCGCTGGGTCGCCAGCCTTCAACGCCGAGCACCACCCGTTCAGTGGGCTGATCTCCTCGATGCACACGTTTGGGCTCTACAACGGTCGATACGGTCTGACCGACAAGGTCTTCCTGGACATCATCCCCGACGAGTTGCGCCCGAGTGTCGACGAGATGCTCGCCTCCGAACTCGAACGGCAAGCGGCTTTGAAGACCGCTCTCGAAGCGACCGACCCCGAGCATGCGTCCGACGAGTACGTCCTCCACGCCTATAAGCAATTGCAGTTCTTCGACACGCTCTCGCTGCATCTCCATCTGAATCCGGTGGGCGGCAGGGGCGACACCGAGTTTCCCCACGTGCCGCGCTCAGTCGGTGACGATGTTGTCATCTCCCTCATCGAACGCAACGACGGCGTGTACTCCCTTGATCCGTATCCCTTCGCCATCGATGGCCTCGATGTGTTCACTGAAGGGCGATACCTGTTTCCACAACAGGCGGGCACCGATCTCGGCGCACTGCTAGCCGATACTGAGATCAGCGCCCAACATGTTCGGCTGGTCGCCGCGTGAGCGAATCGTCTGGACCCACGGGTTCATTCTCCAAGGGCCTCGGCCAATGGCTCGGGGCTGCCGAGGTTTACGGACCCGATGGCGTGTTTCTGGGTGAGGGCCGTGACACTCGAAGTGTCGAAGCCGACGACGGCGCCGGCACTGTAACGGTCAACGTTTCGTTCGAGGGCCCGTTCTCTATGGCTGGGCAGTACACGATCGCAGACCGCGGCACCCACCGCCTGTACCAGGGGCCTCTCAATTACGGCTTTGCCGAAGTGCTGGGCGATGGTCTGGTTTGTGCCCACAACTACTGGTCGAAACTCGGGATGTCGCAGCGGTTCTTTCTGATGGTGCTGCCCGATGGCACCCGACAGTTGTCGCTCGCTCTGATCTCGCGGGCTGAGGTCCTGAAGTACGTGGTGGTGGGGGAGTACCTGCGCCAAACGGATGAGACGAGGCCCGCTCCTCTACCAGCGGCGCGACACGAGGGTGCCGACGAAGCCGAGATGTTGCTGCGGCGCCCTGGGTCATGGGTCGGCGAGCTCACTGTTCTGGATGGTGATCTCGCACCGATCGAGACGGTCGAATACTGCGAATCGATCGCGCAGACGACAGCCGGACTTGCTGTGTCAGTTGAAGGTGTGCACTTCGGTCGTGATGCCTCGTATTCGTTGGTCACCACCCCGACCGAGGCGTGGACTCCCACAGGCGACGTGCTCGGCTCGTTGAACATGGTCGGTGGTAGAGGCCAATCGGGGTACCTTCTGCATCATCGCGAGGAGACCCGGGTGTGGCTCCGCGAGGTCGCGGCACTCGATGGCACGATGAAGGGCGTCGTACAAATGTGGTATCGCGGCGAACAACGCATCGGTGCCATGTACGGAGCGCTCAGCTTCGAAGGGGCGTAGATGGCTCGCGACGACAGCTTTGATGGTGCATGGCTCGTCGCCGAGTATGTGCACGACCCCGATGGCACGTTTGTCGGTGTGCTGCGGCAACGAAGGGTGGTCGAGGTAGTCGACGAAGGGCGCCTCCGGGTAATCCAGACCTGCGATCCTGCCCCCGAGTTGGCCGGCCATCCGATGGCGGCCTTTGCGGGCGAGTGGGCTTTCGATCTCGAAGTCGCCGGCCAACATCGTCACTACCTCGGCCCCGATGTGATCGGTCTTGGCACCCAATGGCAACCAGGAGCGATGACCGGCAGTGGTGTCTGGCCGCGGTTCGGTCATGAGTTCACCAGTTATGGAGTGCTCGTTGCGCCCGACCGGCAGCTCACCGGAGGCTTTTTCTCGGTGGCCGGTCGGTCTGTCGCTGACATCGTCGGCGTCGCCGTGCCCGAGTCTGTGGGGATCGAGCCGACCCTTGACCTTGACGCACCTCAGGTGCGTCTTGACGATAGTTGGATGCTGACTCGAACTGTCGGGCCCCTTTCGGTTGCGGTCGATCGACCATCGCCACTTATCGAACGTCGACTACTGACGATGCACGATCCAGTTGGAGGCGTACTGCTCGCTATTGAGCAGCAAACAACTTTCGGCCATGAACAGACCGTCGTGTCCTCGATTCAGGTGACACGGCCCGCGAGCTGATAACCCGAGATGTATCGCCGGTCCTGGATAGCTCTTGTCACGTCCTGTTTGAGTAACGACGACCCTCGGCTACGAAAGATTCCGATCTCCCCTGCGGAGTTCGAATCTCACCCCGTGGACTAGTACTGCGAATGGGACTTTCACGATGCCGTTTGCCAGACTCAACCGGACCGGCAACCGGGAGGGATCGATGACTCAGATACATGGCGAGGTGGCAGAAGGGTTCGGGGCCGTCGGCGACGCCTTTGCCGACAACTTTGATGACCGCGGCGAGGTCGGGGCCGCCTTCTGCCTTTACGTCGGTGGTACCAGCGTGGTTGACGTCTGGGGTGGGATGGCTGATCCGGCAACCGGCCGCCCATGGGAGCAGGACACCCTCCAGTTGCACTTCTCGACCACCAAGGGCGTAGCCGCAATCTGTGCCGCCATCCTCCACGAAAGAGGCCAGCTTGACTACGACTCACCGGTGATCGCCTACTGGCCCGAATTCGCGGCCGGCGGCAAGGGAACAGTGACCGTCGCCCAGTGCATGTGCCACCAAGCCGGTCTGGCGGCTGTCGATACCCCGCTCACCCTCGATGAGATCTGCGACAAGGAACCGGTGCTACGCGCTCTCGAGATTCAGGAGCCCCTGTGGGAGCCGGGAACGGCCAACGGATATCACGCCATCACCTTCGGCTGGATCGTCGGCGAGATCGTGAAGCGGATCGATGGACGGCCCATCGGCCGCTTCCTGGCCGACGAGGTGGCCGGCCCTCTGGGCGTCGATTCGTTCATCGGGCTTCCGGAATCCGAGGAGCACCGGGTCGCCAAGATCTTCCCCGCACCGGTGATCAATGACCCGCCGACCATCGAACTAATAGCGGCGATGATGGGTCCCGGATCCCTCGGCTATCGGGCGCTCACCATGGACGGGGCGATGCTTGTCGGCCAGGAATACGATCCCTCGGTTCCCCTCCAAATAGATACCTTCAACACCCGTCAGGTGCATGCAGCCGAGATTCCCGGAGCTGCCGGCATCAGCGAGGCCCGCGCTCTGGCTCGGATGTACGGGGCGTGTGTCAGCGAGGTCGACGGGATCCGACTGATCAGTGATGAAACCGTCCGGACGGTGAGGGCCGAGCGCTCGCGCGGCCCGGACAAGAGCCTCGTCGTGGAGTGTGCGTGGGGAATGGGATTCATGAGGCACCTTGATACGAATCCGATGTTGACCGGGGAATCATTCGGACACCCGGGAGCCGGCGGTTCGCTGGCCTTCGGCGACCTCGACCATCAGGTTGGCTTCGGCTACGTCATGAACCAGATGGGAAACGGAATCGCCGGCGACCCCCGGGCGAACGCGTTGATCGAGGCGGTCCGCTCCTGCCTCTGAAAGGCCGGTGTAGCCACTGTCGGTCAGTGAGTAGGTGAGGCGATGCAGTCACGGACGATCAGGCACGTGCTTCGAAAAATACACGCTCCTTTTTACCGTCGATGGCCTCCGGGCCTTCTACTACCTCGACGTGTCGGAAACCTGCCGACTCCAGGGCGGTTCCAACCTCAGCTGTCGAGTAGCCGCAGATGACGATCGAACCGGTCTCATGCGCAACTTCCGTTCCGTCCGCGAACTCTCGGATAGAGATCTCACGTGTGATTGCACGTTCCAACGGGTCGACTGCGAAGAGTCGTGTTTTCAATTCCAACTCCGCCCCAGTGCTCGTGCGTCGACGTGTCCCCAGGTCCGGCCATGGTGCGGGCAGTTGCAGATCACCGGCAGACGCATGCCCGTGATCCCAGTCGCTCCTGGGTAGATGGTGGTCCATGAGGAGTGTTCCACCCGGCTCCAGATGGGAATGAATCCGACGAAGCCCTTCTAGATCGGTGGCGCGGGTCCCTCCTAGTCCGAACGAGCCGCATAGGAAGATAGTGCGGTACCGGCGCGGTAGATCCAGCTTGTGCATTGCCTGTTCGTAGAGGTTTGCCTTGAGGCCTTCCGCTGCGGCCGCCAAGGCGCACCAATCGAGCATGTCCGAAGAGACATCGGTGCCGTCCACATCGCGTCCGGACCGCAGGCAGGGAATCAATAGGCGACCGGTGCCGCAGCCCGCATCCAACGCTGGCTCGCCGCAACGCTCGACGACGTTCTGGAAGAATTCGACGTCGACTCCACCTTCGTCGAACTCCGACCACCAGCGCGCAACAAGCCCGTAGTGCCAGGTACGGATGTCCTTGTCGCTCATCCCGACCACCGCGGTTGTAGTCGTTGAGCTAGGCGTCTCAACTCGCTGTTGCTGCTAGTGCGATTTCGCCGAGGAGGCCGATGCGTTCGATCTTGTGGCCGTTGGCGGCCAGGTTGATGGTCATCCCGTCGATACCAGTGTCCATACACGCCTGGAGTTTTTCACCGACGGTGTCGGGATCGCCGTAGATCAGGATCATCTTGGCCATCTCGATGATTTCATCTGACCATCCCTTTGCTGCTCCAACCTCGCGCAAGTCCGATTCCGCCTCTTCCATGGTTGGGGCAACGCAGACCATCTGCAGTTTGGTAACCACGATCTCAGATCTGTCGCGTCCCAGACGGTCGCAGTGTTCCTCTAGGACCTCGAGCTTTCGAGGAATGTCGCTGACTGGGCCGCTCGAGAGGTTGGACTCGTCGGCGTACTGGGCGACCATTCGCAGCGTCTTCTTCTCACCGCTGCCACCGATCATGATCGGGATACGGGAGACAGGCCGAGGGGAGTTGACTGCTTCGGAAACCTGGTAGTGCTTCCCGGCAAGGCTCACCGTTTCCCCGCGAAGCATTGGAATCACGATCTGCAATGCCTCTTCAAGCTTTTCGAACCGGTCGGTGAACGTGCCGAACTCAAAGCCGAGGGAGTCGTGTTCGAGTTGGAACCAACCGGCACCGATCCCCAGGGTTGCCCTGCCCGACGAAACGTGATCAAGAGCGGTTACCGCCTTGGCCAGAAGGGTGGGGTGCCGGTAGGTGTTACCGGTCACCAACGCCGCGAGGCGGACTGTCTTCGTGTGCTGGGCGAGCGCTGAAAGGATGGAGTAGCACTCGAACATTGGCTCTTCCGGGGTTCCAATTCCCGGAAGCTGGTAGAAGTGGTCCATTACGAAGACCCTGTCAAAGCCGGCAGCTTCTGCCGCCTTGGCCTGGGCTACGACGGAATCGAAAATCGCCGCCTCTGGAGTGTCGGGGTAGGTGAAGTTCGGGATCTGATATCCGATTCGGGTCATCTCAAGGTCCTTCAATGGTTGTTCCAGGGGTTTAGTTGGTTAATGCCGTTCCAGAGCACCTGGAAGGCCACGTCCGCTTTGCGTCGATTCAGCTCGGAAACGACGGCCTAATCGAAATGGTGTTCGATGACCGGGGTCAGATAGGTCAACGAGAGCAGCTTCTTCGCTGGCGTCTGCCCGTTCCCCGCTGTAGTCAGGGCCCAGAGTAACCAGCCGATCCCGAGGGTGCAGATCATAAGAACGCCCTCCAGGAAGTAGGAGCCGAGTCGAATACCCGGGCTTGCATACCCAATGTTCGCCGTCTCCATGGCCCCAGTATTGCCACCTTGCGAATTGACCACCTGCTTAGGGCGTCTGTGGTCTCTTGGGAGTGATCTTCGACTAGGCCGTTTTGGCAGGCCGCGTACGGGCCGCGAGACGTCGCGAAACAACGCGAACCAGCGGATGGTGGACCTACGGGAATATTCGGGATATTCATTGCAGTGATACTGGAGGCCGTAGTTAGGCGAGTTTGTAGCAGCGAGCAGTCGAAATCGATCCGCGGAAGGTTGTCGAAAATGGGTATGACGGTGACGGAGAAGATCATTGCTCGCGCTGCCCATAGGGACAGGGTCCAGCCAGACGAGATCCTCTGGGTAGACGTTGACCTGGCGATGATGCACGACTCCAGTGGGCCAAGACGGATCTGGCCAGCGCTGGAAAGACTCGAGATGGGCATCTGGGATCCAGACAGAGTTGTTCTGGTATGCGATCACTATGTGCCCGCCAACACCATTGCTGCTGCGGAGATTCTCGAGACCACGCGAAAGTTTGCCAACGCATTCGGGATTGAGCGATTCCACGAAGCGGATGGCATTGCCCACACCCTGATGGTTGAAAAGGGCTACGCCCAGCCAGGGATGATGTACCTGGGATCTGACTCCCATACGTGCACAGCTGGAGTCATGGGCTGCCTCGCCCTTGGTGTGGGCTCGACCGACATGCTGGGAATCGTCACTACCGGCCAGACATGGCTTCGGGTGCCACATTCCATCCGTGTACAGATCAACGGTGAGCTCTCAACCGGAGTAACGGCCAAGGACCTCATCCTCACCATCATTGGCGACAAAGGTATGGATGGCGGTTTATACCGGGTACTTGAGTTTGGAGGTTCCGCAATTGACACCATGAGCGTGCAGGAACGGAGCGTCCTGACCAACATGTGTGCCGAAATAGGTGCAAAGACGGGGATTGTTCCTTCTGACCGCACAACTGTGAAGCATCTTGCTGCCCTTGGAGTCGATGCTGATGAGGGCCCCACAAGTGATCCTGATGCGGTCTATGAACAGGTATGGAACTACAACGCAACCGATATTGAGCCGGTTGTCGCCCGACCAAATTGTCATGACGACATCATCCCTATTTCTTCGCTCGGGGAGCCTGCGGTAACCCGCGCCTACATCGGGTCGTGCACCGGCGCAAAGTACGAAGACCTCGCAATGGCTGCAGCGGTGTTGCAGGGTCGACATGTCGCCGAGACGGTCCTGTTGCAGATAGCTCCAGCTTCGAGAGAGGCGCTCCAGCAGGCCATGGACGACGGAACAGCCCAAGCGCTCATGAAAGCAGGTGCCCACTTCCTGTCGACCGGTTGCGGCGCGTGTCCAGGCATCGGAGCAGGCATCTTGGCTGCTGGTGAAGTGTCGATTTCGACTACCAGTAGGAACTCTCGAGGTCGAATGGGAAGCCCTGAATCGAGTCTGTATCTAGGTTCGCCCTACTCCGTTGCCGCAGCGGCGGTTGTTGGGAAGATTGTTGACCCTCGAGAACTGATTGGTGACCTGCCGTGATCGAAGATGCACAGATCGAAGGTCGCGTCTGGACCTTCGGAGACAACGTAGACACCGATGCCATCGTTCCCGGTAAATACCTTGTCCATGACCTTCCTGAAATAGCAAAGCATGTGATGGAAGGAATCCGGCCAGATCTTGCACCACTGATAGAAAGAGGAGACATAATTGTTGGTGGCAACAACTTCGGCACGGGTTCGAGTCGCGAGATGGCGCCACGCGGACTTCAAGCTGCGGGAGTTAGCGCGGTAATCGCCAAGTCCTTCGCACGTATCTTTTTTCGCAACTGCATCAACGTCGGGCTTGCCCCAGTCGAGTGTGCTGGTTCAGGTGTCATCGAAGAAGGACAGCGAGTCTCGATTGATCTCGCGAGTGGCATCGTCACCATTGTGGATACGGGTCAGCAGCTAGAAGCAGTGCCGCTCCCTCAGGAAGTTGGCGAAATCCTGACAGCAGGTGGGATGGAGAACTATCTGGCAGCCAAGTTCACCGGAGCCCACTCATGATGTCCCCGGCGTCTCAACTCCGACTCCTTCTTGACAACAATTCACCCGTCGTCGCTCCCGGCGCCTTTAACGCACTATTCGCCATGCTGATCGAGGAGGCAGACTTCAAGGCCGTGTACCTGAGTGGGGCAGGGGTGGCAAACTCGCTGTTGGGTGTACCTGACCTCGGAATGGTCACCCAAACCGAGATGGCAAACATCACAGATCACGACCATCCATACCAACCGGCCGTCTAGTAGGAGAGCCCCATGGAGTCTTCTGATCTAACCCCTCGTCAGTACTACGAGCAGATTAAGGCCAACCCAAACCGAGCTCGGTTTGGGTTCGG
>Ga0257112_10000425_pt1 | contig 17573 bp, 13 predicted proteins | sample LP_taG_5_FD_191565 | JGI IMG/M metagenome (GOLD analysis project Ga0257112, IMG submission 191565) | Marine microbial communities from Northeast Subartic Pacific Ocean, Canada - LP_J_2015_P26_1000m | ecosystem: Environmental > Aquatic > Marine > Oceanic | place: Canada: Northeast Subartic...
AGCCATTCCGTCGGCATCAACATTTAGTGTAGGTAAATCCCCTAAATGATTACCATTCGTCCATGGATATCCATGCTGGCCTGCTTGTGAAGGATCAAAATGTCCTCCCGCTGCGCCACCCAACACCGTTTGTCCATTTCGTTCAACTGATTCACAAGAAGGAGTTGTGTGTATATGAAATCCATGCGCACCCTGAGGCAGACCTTTCAAATCAGGTGTAAAGACAACACCATATTCATTCTGTGATATTTCTATCGTACCTACTGAATTACCACTCTCTAAGTCTGCCATATTTACACTTTCTGCCGCATAGGTAGTAGTAGTTAAACATAAGGCCATAATTAATAGTTTAAAGATTTCCATTTTTTTTGGTTCCTTTTGTTTGAATGTCTGTCAGTGGCCTAATCTCACAACGTATAGGGAAACTGGCTGATTACTGTGTTTACGAATATTAACTGTTTTCTTGAAATTCAACAGAAATTTCCAACTCAATATCATCTCCAACCATAGGCCGGAATCGACCTAGACCAAAAACTGACCGTTGGAAGATGGCACTTGCGGAGAAGCCGATAGTATTGCTTCGAGTAAGCAAAACAAAGCCACTACCATTAAAATTAGCAGAGAGAGTCACAGGAGCAGTAATTCCCATTAAGGTCAGGTCTCCTTCAAACTTAAATGTATTCCCCTCTGACTCTAAAAACGAGGTCGTCCTAAACGTAGCTTGCGGATAATTCTCAACATCGAACCAATTCGAACCGCGAAGTTCCTCTTCAAATTCAGGATTATTAACGTCTATTGAGGCAGTATTAATGACGACTTCCAGACTAGAATTTCCAATATTCTCTGGATCCCAATCCAAAGAGGCATTTATATCGTTGAAACTGCCAATGTATGTTGAGAAGCTATAATGATTTAGTTTAAACAGCAGCATGCCATGATCTTTATCTAGTATGTACTGCCCAGGACTTGCCTCAACTAATTCGGCTTCGAAATTAGGCGACGCCAGGCGCTCACATGAAAGCAATAGTGCTGAACAGACCAGGATTACTGAAACCCGCCAGTATTTAGAAAATAATCTGACAAGCATTGTGTTAAACAAATAATTCATAGCTTCAAACCCTGTTTGATTACTGCCGGATGGCGTATACGTCTACCTCGATGATCACATCATTAGGAACCTCAGCTGTATTCTCCCAATATCCCTGACCGACGCCAAACACCAACCGCTGGATTGTTACCTCACTTGTCAAACGGAAGCGCAGACCACCGTCAATTTCAACATCCAGATCAAATGGAAAACTTAAAGGTTGGGTCTGATCTCGAATAGTCAAAGTTCCATCTGATACAAAAGAATCCGCTCCAGTTAATCGGCATTGCTCTGCGTTGAAAGTGGCTGTAGGCCAGCGATCCACGTCGAAAAGTTCATAATCAAGCAAATAATCTTTGGCTTCCGGGGAGTCAATATATAGATCTTCTATAGGAATCGTTACTGAGAATTTACAACTGCCAGGGTTCATAGGATCAATCTCGAAGATCGCTTCTACATTTTTAAATTCGCCTTCGTATTGATCGACCCCGTAGTTATACTTGAAAATAACTCGGGAATCTTCCTGGTCGATCACCCAGGTGACGGCTTGCGCTGGCAGGCTGATAAGCATCATAAGCGGCGCCAACACCGCTAGATAAAACAAAGGTCGCATGGTAATTATTACTCCTGAATATTAAGTTATGGTAAGGCGTAAGCCACCAACTCAGCGGGATTTCCGCCTCCACCGACGAACATTGCCACGTATTGCTTACCTTCATGTTCGTAGGTAAACGGCAGCCCGGATTGGTTACTGGGCAATTCAATCTCAGCAACGATTTCACCCGTTTGCTTATCGATCGCTCGTAGAATCGGGCTGGCCCCAGGGCCTCCACCACCTTCTCCAGCGAACAGTAACGTTTTAGTCAATACTACACCTGCTCGTGTCGGTACACCTGTTCGTGCAATATCAATGCCTTCGAGTGCTGGATGATTGGCAATGTTGTCCGGTGTATCGGCATTTGCGATCTGCCAAAGGTGATCACCGGAATTCATATCGATGGCCGTGATGCGACCGTAAGGCGGCTTAACGATTTCCAGGCCCTGTACCCGCGGTATGCGAACACCGAAAGACTGGCTGAAAGCTACGTCAGAATTCTCATCATTTCCCAATGTCAAAACAGCCAGTTGGGTCCTTGATGGTATGTAGAGAATACCCGTTTCTGGATCGAGAGCAGAGCCTTCCCAATTGGCACCGCCGGTCGCAGAGGGCAAACCTAAGGTGCCACGTGTACCATCATCTGCGTCCATAAGAGATGGTGGTGAATACACACTTGAACTTAGGCGAAAATCTGCAATCGCCTCCAGTGCTGCAAGACGCAGTTCCGGCGTAAAATCAATCACATCCTCTTCGGTAAACCCTTGCCGATCGAAGGCAGCTGGCCGTGTCGGAATAGGTTGTGTGGGCGAGTACCATTCACCGGGCACGTCTCCAGCCGGAACCGGGAGCTCTTCTATAGGCCAGATCGGTTCCCCAGTCATTCTATCGAAAGTATATACCCAGGCTTGTTTAGTCACTTGCATGAGAACCTTACGGCCGTTGGGCAAGTCAGCGAGAATCGGCGCGGATGGAATGTCCCAGTCCCAGATGTCGTGGTGGGTCAACTGGTAGTGCCATTGGCGCTCGCCGGTTCTGATATCCACTGCAACCACGGAGTCTGTAAAAAGGTTAGCGCCAGGCCGGTCGGCGCCGAAGCGGTCGCCGGTCGCTGATTCGACAGGCAGATAAACATGTCCTAGCTCCGGATCACCTGACATAGGTGCCCAGACTCCTGCATTGCCCGTAAACTCCACACCCTGATCGAGCCAGCTTTCATAGCCTACTTCACCTCGTTCCGGAATGGTGTGAAAAGTCCAAAGAAGCTCACCCGTGCGCACATCGAAGCCTCGTACATCGCCTTTGACGTTGGACATAGACCGCGGCCGCATACCTACCGCGTGTGCTGGCCCTACAACCACCACATCGTTCATGACAAACGGTGGTGCGGAGGAACCGATGTCAATATTCCCAAAACCTCCGGAGTTGCGCAGCCCCTCGAATAAATCCACATGGCCGTTATTACCGAAATTGGGGTCGGGATAGCCGGTTTTGGCATCCAAGGAAATCAGTTGAAAGCCGGGTGTAATGTCCAAAACACGTGACGTATCTCCGTCGCCCCAGAACGCTAGCCCACGACCGGCGCCTTTTCGTGGCGCAGAGTCAAATCTTTCCCCTTCCTGGGGTCGCCACAGCCACAACACCTGCCCGTTGGTGGCATCAAGTGCTACCACATTTCTCGTAGAGGCTATATCAGCATACAACACCCCATCTACCTCAAGCGGTGTAGAGGGGTTATTGAAGTCAATCGAGGGTCCAAAATTCTCTGTCGAAAAACGCCAAGCGATCTCTAAAGAACCAACGTTGTCAGTATTAATCTGGTCGAGCGGAGAATAACGCTGAGCTAATTGATTACCGTGGTAATCTGGCCAATCTCCCGCATAAACATCGGTGCCAGATTGGCTCCAAACAGCAGGCGCCGAGGTAAGGGCCGCGAGACTCAACATAAATGACGAAATCAGTCTCTTTGTTGTTATCATTTTGGATGACACTCCCGCTATCATGTCGCTTTTTACTTTCAGGGGCGGGATAGTAACTTTTTTACCAACCGCGGGAAAGCCGATTTTAGTCGACAATCAACTAATTAAGCCTCGCAAAATCATTGGCTTAGCACTCATCGATTCTTAAGTAACAATTAATTGCAACACTTACAGCTTCGTATAGCGCCCAAAAGACATCATCCAAGGTATTTGTGAATTCTTGCAAATCATGTGACGAGTCGGCGAGCTAACCATTCCCGTTGCGGGCTTCCCTGTGGAGTGATATGTTCAAGGACAAAGAAGAAAAGCTGTTAAATCAAATTACAAACCTGATAACTAGAATGAACCTGGAGGTCCTTGTGAAAAATTTGGTCAACTGCGGCATATTGGTCTTGAGCATGCTAAGCATACCTCTCTTTGCTCAAACTTACATTTCAGACTTCGTGAACGGGCCAATCACCGATCGCCCAATACGAATCCTGCAGACTAATTCTGCGGGGGATGATGTCTATGTTTTTGACCCCAGCACAATGGAACAGGTCGGCTATATCCCCAATCTCCCGCATAACCATGGCGCCACAGTCCATGCTGACGGGACTCACTACTACTTCACCAACGAACACGACTACACTGTCGATGTTGTCGATACACGTACATTTGAAGTAGTAAAAAAAATCCCGCTGGCCAATGGTCCCCATAATCTGTCTGCTAGCATGACCGCTCGCAAAGTTTATGTCGCGATTGCCCGTGAACCTTTGATTCAGGTGATTGACATGGACACCAACGAAATCATTGCCAATATCGAAACGGGCGGTGGGGTTCATAATACTTTTGTGACACCCGATGGCCGATATGCCGTAGGTGGCATGATTGGGGTGAGTGAGATCATTGCGATAGATACGGAAACCGACGAAGTGGAATTCGAAATGTCTATCCCCTATTCTCAAAATCCATTCACTGGCGGTGTTAGACCTTTTACCTTCACCGTAAATCAAGACGGTTCAACGCGTTCCATACTAGTAAATGTCGGTGGGTGGCATGGCTTTTGGGAATTTGACTGGAAAACCCAGGAACTGATGAACAAGATAAGTCCACCTGATGGTTCATGGAGTCGCATGGACCAGACAGCCGACGGTATCCAGAGTGCCCCCAGCCACGGCATTGTCGTGCTACCCGACCAGAGCCAAGTCTGGCATTCCAGCCGTGCAACCTCGCACATTTATGGCTATTCCTTCCCGGATTATGAGTACCTGGGTCGCGTCTACATCGGGAATCCTGCATGGATTACCACAACCCCAGATAGCAAACATCTTTGGGTAGGTGTGTCCGGTCACAATGAAACAGCGGTGGTAGATGTAGAAAAACAGGAAGTAATCAAGCGCTTTCCAGTCGGACAGGCGCCCAAACGAATTTTTACGGCGATCATGCCAGCGGATTGGGAGGGAGAGGCACCATGATGAGCCGCTCAAAAGTATGGTTACTCTTGGTCTTACTGACTTTATCCACAGTCGGTTGTAGCGAACAGGAATCAACACCGTCAGCACCAACTGTGGCTCAGACCAATGACAACATGGTAAGCAGAGATACTCCAAAAGGCTTGGATTACGAATTTTTTAAAGAATCCATAGAGCCGATTTTCATGCGCTATCGTGGTGGATTTGTCGGCTCCGACTCTTCATGTGTCGCCTGCCATACCGTTCAGGCTAGCGCCCCCCTTGGACTAGAACCTTTAACCCAAGAAAATGGTGATGCGTTTTGGACCGAAGAACAGTCACGGCAAAACTTTGAAAACGTTGCGAGGCTGGTTAACCCCAGCGCACCAGAGACCAGCCGTCTGCTCCTCGCGCCGCTAGCACCAACTGTTGGAGGCGAAAGGCATTCCGGTGGAATATTCTGGGATTCAACGAACCACTCCGAATACCGTTTAATTGCTGAATGGATAGCTTCCGGCGACCCTAGCGCCACAGCCGACCCAATAGGTGAAGTTGATTTCGAGTTTTTCCGTTCCTGCGTACAACCCATTTTTGTGAACCCAATAGAGAATGCGCTACCTTGTACCGAATGCCATAGCGGAGTGTTCGCAATCCCCCCTCCGGCAAACAGTTACTGGACGCTAGAGCAGTCACGACTCGCTTTCGAAGAATTGGCCCATCTAGTCGACCCAGGCCAACCTGACAACAGCCGCTTCCTCCACAAGCCTCTACATCCTAATGCCGGTGGAGACTTGATGCACAACGGCGGTAGACGTTGGTACTCAAAAGATGATCCCGAACGACAGGCTCTCGCTAGTTGGGTGCGGGGGGATGCGGTGGGCGATCAATGCCCTCCTGCCTTACAATTCGACAATCCGCCAAGGTCGTAACTATATGTGCACAAGGACGCGCGGCACAGTAATTGCTGCGGTATTAATACTGCTCGCAAACTGCGCTGAAAAAATTCCAGAGACTTCAATGGATGGCATTTATACCGCTGGACAGGCAGAACGGGGTGCGGGTCTGTTCACGAGTCTCTGCGAGCGTTGTCATAGTATTCAAGAATTTTCAGGCCGCTCGTTTGATGCCATCTGGGCAGGAGTTCCAGCAGCAGCACTCTACGCGCGCATTGCCAATACCATGCCCTTAGATCAACCTGGCAGTCTCGGCTTGCCACAAGTCACCGCACTAATGGCCCACATTTTCGCCATGAACAAAATGCCGACTGGAAACTCGCCCCTCGTCGCCGACATAGATTGGCTTATGGGCATTACTATGGCCCGACCAGACCAGTAAAAGTATTGGCAATTTGTCATGGACTCATAGTGATCTGAACTTTTTTCAGCTTTGCAAATTTCTCTTGCCCTTCTAAGTTGTGCTATTGAATGGAAGCTAGCGGTTCCTGAATTGCGCTAGCACCATGCCATGCCTGTTTCGCACGCAAAAAAAAGGCCCACCCGCTAAGGTGAGCCTTTTGTTTGGAAGCCTGACAATGACCTACTCTCGCATAGGGAAACCCCACACTACCATCGGCGCTGAGCGGTTTCACTGCTGAGTTCGAGATGGAATCAGGTGGTTCACGCTCGCTATTGTCGTCAGACAATTCTGACGATGCTTTCGCATCATATTCTTAACAATTCGATGAATGAATAATATATATGCCCTGTATGTAGTTGTAACTACAAGTTGCTTACAAGATTTTTCTATCAATCTGTACTGAAGTTGTTGGAGTTGCCTTTCCAAATAATCACAGATAGTAAAACCCATGAGTATATGGTCAAGCCTCACGTGCAATTAGTACTGGTTAGCTCAGCGCCTCACAGCGCTTACACACCCAGCCTATCAACGTCGTCGTCTTCAACGGCACTTCAGGAGGATCAAGTCCTCAGGGAGATCTCGTCTCGAAGGAGGCTTCCCGCTTAGATGCTTTCAGCGGTTATCCTTTCCGAACATAGCTACCGGGCAATGCGTCTGGCGACACAACCCGAACACCAGAGGTTCGTTCACTCCGGTCCTCTCGTACTAGGAGCAACTCTTCTCAAATCTCCTGCGCCCACGGCAGATAGGGACCGAACTGTCTCACGACGTTCTAAACCCAGCTCGCGTACCACTTTAAATGGCGAACAGCCATACCCTTGGGACCGGCTTCAGCCCCAGGATGTGATGAGCCGACATCGAGGTGCCAAACACCGCCGTCGATGTGAACTCTTGGGCGGTATCAGCCTGTTATCCCCGGAGTACCTTTTATCCGTTGAGCGATGGCCCTTCCATTCAGAACCACCGGATCACTATGACCAGCTTTCGCTCCTGCTCGACTTGTCAGTCTCGCAGTCAAGCACCCTTATGCCATTACACTAATCGGGCGATTTCCGACCGCCCTTAGGGTACCTTCGTGCTCCTCCGTTACTCTTTAGGAGGAGACCGCCCCAGTCAAACTACCCACCACACACTGTCCTCAATCCCGATAAGGGACCTAAGTTAGAACCTCAACATTACCAGGGTGGTATTTCAAGGGCGACTCCACGCTGGCTGGCGCCAACGCTTCAAAGTCTCCCACCTATCCTACACAAATAAGGTCAAAGTCCAGTGTGAAGCTATAGTAAAGGTTCACGGGGTCTTTCCGTCTAGCCGCGGGTACACTGCATCTTAACAGCAATTTCAATTTCACTGAGTCTTGGGTGGAGACAGCGTGGCCATCATTACGCCATTCGTGCAGGTCGGAACTTACCCGACAAGGAATTTCGCTACCTTAGGACCGTTATAGTTACGGCCGCCGTTTACCGGGGCTTCGATCAAGAGCTTCGCCTAAGCTAACCCCATCAATTAACCTTCCGGCACCGGGCAGGCGTCACACCCTATACTTCCTCTCACGAGTTTGCAGAGTGCTATGTTTTTAATAAACAGTTGCAGCCACCAGGTCACTTCGACTCTCCTCAGCTCACGGAGCAAGTCCGATCACCAAAAAGAGCGTACCTTCTCCCGAAGTTACGGTACCATTTTGCCTAGTTCCTTCACCCAAGTTCTCTCAAGCGCCTTGGTATTCTCTACCTGATCACCTGTGTCGGTTTACAGTACGGTCAACTATTACCTAAGCTTAGAAGTTTTTCCTGGAAGCGTGGCATCGGCTACTTCTCCGTTAGGTTTCCCTGCAGGATCGTCATCACGTCTCAGATTAACGAGAACCCGGATTTACCTAAGTCCCCTACCTACACGCTTAAACACGGACAACCATCGCCGTGCTAGCCTAGCCTTCTCCGTCACTCCATCGCAGTAATAGTCGGTACCGGAATTTTAACCGGTTTCCCATCGACTACGGCTTTCGCCCTCGCCTTAGGGGCCGACTCACCCTGCCCCGATTAACGTTGGGCAGGAAACCTTGATCTTTCGGCGGGGAGGTTTTTCACCCCCCTTATCGTTACTCATGTCAGCATTCGCACTTCTGATATGTCCACCAAGCCTCACGACTCAGCTTCAACCACGTACAGAACGCTCCTCTACCATGCTATCGCTCGGCTAGGCCGAGTTATAGCATCCGCAGCTTCGGTTATCAGTTTAGCCCCGGTAAATCTTCCGCGCAGGCCGACTCGACTAGTGAGCTATTACGCTTTCTTTAAAGGATGGCTGCTTCTAAGCCAACCTCCTAGCTGTCTAAGCCTTCCCACATCGTTTCCCACTGAACTGATATTTGGGACCTTAGCTGGCGGTCTGGGTTGTTGCCCTCTCGACAACGGACGTTAGCACCCGTAGTCTGTCTCCCATGATTGAACTTACTGGTATTCAGAGTTTGCATCGGATTGGTAAGTCGGGATGACCCCCTAGCCGACACAGTGCTTTACCCCCAGCAGTTAAACATGAGGCACTACCTAAATAGTTTTCGAGGAGAACCAGCTATCTCCGGGCTTGATTAGCCTTTCACTCCGAGCCACAGCTCATCCCCCCATTTTTCAACATAGGTGGGTTCGGCCCTCCAGTTGATGTTACTCAACCTTCAGCCTGGCCATGGCTAGATCGCCCGGTTTCGGGTCTATTACCAGCAACTAAGCGCCCTATTAAGACTCGGTTTCCCTACGGCTCCCCTAAACGGTTAACCTTGCTACTGAAAATAACTCGCTGACCCATTATACAAAAGGTACGCCGTCACCCCGAAGGGCTCCGACTGCTTGTACGTACGCGGTTTCAGGATCTATTTCACTCCCCTCACCGGGGTTCTTTTCGCCTTTCCCTCACGGTACTGGTTCACTATCGGTCAGCTAGGAGTATTTAGCCTTGGAGGATGGTCCCCCCATGTTCAGTCAAGATTTCACGTGTCCCGACCTACTCGATTTCATCACAATGAGGCTTTCGCATACGGGGCTATCACCCACTATTGCCAGACTTTCCAGACTGTTCTGCTAACCTCACTATAACTTAAGGGCTGTTCCCCTTTCGCTCGCCACTACTTGGGGAATCTCGGTTGATTTCTTTTCCTACGGGTACTTAGATGTTTCAGTTCTCCGCGTTCGCCTCGTTAACCTATGAATTCAGTTAACGATACCGCCGTAGCGGTGGGTTTCCCCATTCGGACACCCCCGGATCAAAGCCTGTTTGACGGCTCCCCGAGGCTTTTCGTAGCCTACCACGTCCTTCATCGCCTCTAGCTGCCAAGGCATCCACCACGTACGCTTAGTTGCTTGACCACATAATCATGAATTCTATTTTAGGATAGAGAGTAAAACCCCTTTTCCATAAATTCTGCAGAATCAACGCCCCGCTTTTGTATAAATCCAGGACCATAATCACATAGAAAACTACACAACTCTTAACGACTTCCGTACAGATTTTGCACTTGTATAACTTGTTAAATTACAGCATACACACATTTGGGTGATGCCTTTTCGCCACGATGATCATCACAAACACCATGGGCAAAGACATCTAACAAACATACATATGTCTTCATTCACCTAATTGTTAAAGAACAAATTAATTAGACATGAGTCCAATTAATGCTGGTGGGTCTGGGTGGATTTGAACCACCGACCTCACCCTTATCAGGGGTGCGCTCTAACCAACTGAGCTACAGACCCGGCTCCGCTCAGAACAATTCGTTAAAGAAACGAATACCGCAAATTCTCAACAGGGTTACTGAAAGAAAATCGAACGAAGGGCCAGGTCTCCCTAATTGTTCTCAAAGAGCGGTTCAAGCAATAGAGGTGAGCACTTACTGAAGAGATAGGGAATCTCGTTAAGGAGGTGATCCAGCCGCAGGTTCCCCTACGGCTACCTTGTTACGACTTCACCCCAGTCATGAATCACAAAGTGGTGAGCGTCCTCCGAAGTTAGACTACCCACTTCTTTTGCAACCCACTCCCATGGTGTGACGGGCGGTGTGTACAAGGCCCGGGAACGTATTCACCGCGACATGCTGATTCGCGATTACTAGCGATTCCGACTTCATGCAGTCGAGTTGCAGACTGCAATCCGGACTACGAAACGTTTTCTGGGATTAGCTCACCTTCGCAGGGTCGCGACCCTCTGTACGCTCCATTGTAGCACGTGTGTAGCCCTGGTCGTAAGGGCCATGATGACTTGACGTCGTCCCCACCTTCCTCCGGTTTGTCACCGGCAGTCTCCCTAGAGTTCCCAACTAAATGCTGGCAAATAAGGACAAGGGTTGCGCTCGTTACGGGACTTAACCCAACATCTCACGACACGAGCTGACGACAGCCATGCAGCACCTGTCACTACGTTCCCGAAGGCACCAATCCATCTCTGGAAAGTTCGTAGGATGTCAAGACCAGGTAAGGTTCTTCGCGTTGCGTCGAATTAAACCACATGCTCCACCGCTTGTGCGGGCCCCCGTCAATTCATTTGAGTTTTAATCTTGCGACCGTACTCCCCAGGCGGTCAACTTAGCGCGTTAGCTACGCCACTAAAAGGATTACCCTTCCAACGGCTAGTTGACATCGTTTACAGCGTGGACTACCAGGGTATCTAATCCTGTTTGCTCCCCACGCTTTCGCACCTTAGCGTCAGTATCAGTCCAGGGGGCCGCCTTCGCCACTGGTATTCCTCCACATCTCTACGCATTTCACCGCTACACGTGGAATTCTACCCCCCTCTACCGTACTCTAGCCTGCCAGTATCGGATGCAGTTCCCAGGTTGAGCCCAGGGCTTTCACATCCGACTTAACAAACCGCCTACGCGCGCTTTACGCCCAGTAATTCCGATTAACGCTTGCACCCTCCGTATTACCGCGGCTGCTGGCACGGAGTTAGCCGGTGCTGCTTCTGTAGGTAACGTCAATCTAACCGCCTATTAGACGGCTAGCCTTCCTCCCTACTGAAAGTGCTTTACAACCCGAAGGCCTTCTTCACACACGCGGCATGGCTGGATCAGGCTTGCGCCCATTGTCCAATATTCCCGACTGCTGCCTCCCGTAGGAGTCTGGACCGTGTCTCAGTTCCAGTGTGGCTGATCATCCTCTCAAACCAGCTATGGATCGTCGCCTTGGTAGGCCTTTACCCCACCAACAAGCTAATCCAACGCAGGCCCATCCAATAGTGCAAGGTCCGAAGATCCCCTGCTTTCCCCCGTAGGGCGTATGCGGTATTAATCCGAGTTTCCTCGGGCTATCCCCCTCTACTGGGCAGATTCCTACGCGTTACTCACCCGTCCGCCGCTCGACAGCACCAAGTTCACCCCGAAGGGATCACAGCGGCCTGTTTCCGCTCGACTTGCATGTCTGAAGCCTGCCGCCAGCGTTCAATCTGAGCCATGATCAAACTCTTCAGTTTAATCTTCCAAGCAGCCACCTTCTTTACTACAGCCGGTATTACTAAACCCGGCAAAAAAAAACGACCACTAAATTTTTACTCAAAGATTGCAAACTACTATTGCAAATTACTGTTGCAGCTTCATCCCAAAAAGGGATAAAACCGAAGCTTCAATAAATTAACGCAGTTGCTTACTTTGATAGGATCCAGAATCCGAGGAAATCCTCAGATTCAGAATCTAATTGCTTAGACCCCAAATCCAAATCAGCAAGCACCCACCTCTATTGCTTGAACTACTTTTTTAAAGAACATAAAACCCCGGTGCCGTTCGACACAGAGCCGGCGTATTATACGCCCGTGACGTTGTTTAGCAAGGGTTTAGTCGAGCAAAGTTCCACAAATTTTAACCCCTGAAATATTTGGGTATTTCAACAGGTTAAGCTTACGATTTTTATTGGATGTTTTTGACCAAATGGAACAATTTTTTACCTCGCCTGAGAAGAAAGTATTTACCTTGCAATGCATTGCTTTCCGAGAGCTTAAAATCTTTAGAATTCACTATCTGACCGTTCACCTGAACAGCATGGTTTCCGAGAAATTCACGTGCCATCTTGTTTGATTTCGCCAATTCGGTCTGTACGAGCGCTTCCACAATATCTACTTTATCACCTCTAATCTCGGTATAAGGCAGGCCATCCAGCTCGAGCTGAGTCATATCATTTGCGGTGAGGCTTCCAACCTCCCCTGAAAACAGGGCCTCGCTAATCCTCGTTGCGGCTTTCCGCCCCTCAACTCCATGAAGTAACTCCGTCACTTCACTTGCAAGAATTCCTTGGGCTTCCGGCTTGGTTTTGGACGACTCATCGCTGAATTTAATTTCATTGATTTCATCCACACTCAGGAAAGTGAAGTACTTCATGAATTTGTAGACATCAGCGTCTGCCGTGTTCAACCAGAACTGATAGAAAGCGTATGGGGAGGTTTTCTCCGCATCCATCCAAATAGTACCACTTTCAGTCTTGCCGAACTTGGTACCATCCGACTTGGTGATAAGCGGTAACGTGACCCCGTAAACTTGCTGTTGGTAAAGGCGACGAGTCAGATCAATACCGCCGGTTATATTTCCCCACTGGTCACTGCCGCCGATTTGTACGGAGCAGCAATAACGCTTATTGAGCTCGGAGAAGTCTAAAGACTGCAAGATCATATAACTAAATTCAGTGTAAGAGATGCCTTCCCCTTCCCGCTCGATTCGTTGCTTGACTGACTCCTTCTGAATCATGGCATTGACCGAGAAATGTTTCCCAACATCGCGCAGAAAACTTAGCACATCAAGATCCTTGGTCCATGCTAGATTATTTACCAGAATTGCCTCGTTTTTGACGCTATCAAAATCGAGGAACTGACTTAGCTGAGGCTTTATGCGATCGACCCAGCCCTCAATAACCTCAACGGTTTTTAGTTGTCGTTCCGTATCCTTGAAACTCGGATCTCCGATCATACCTGTGGCGCCGCCGACAAGAGCGATTGGCTGATGACCAGCCAGCTGAAATCGTTTCAGGGCTAGAAGCGGCACCATGTTTCCAATATGAAGACTCTCAGCAGTCGGGTCGAAGCCGCAATAAACAGTTCTGAATCCGCTGGCAAGATGCGACTTAAGCTCTTCACCCCCGGCGATCGAAGAAATGAGGCCTCGGCTTTCTAAGTCACCAATAATATCCGAGTTTGCTATTCCCATCGGGCATTCCTATTCACTAAACGTCACACAACTAAGAAAACAATCAATTTTATTGGCTCCCTGGCAGACGGTGACACTTTCTGCGAGAGATAGCACTGGCTGCTTGGAATGTCACCATCAGCAAAAGAGGATGTTATTCGGGCCGCCCTAAAAAAGCGCAAATTTTACACCAGAACCGCAATTAAGTGCGGGAATAGTAAGGTGATCTAGCCTAAAAGTCTTTGAAATACCTAATGTATTACTGTAGTTTTGCGCATTCGAATGACCGCGAATTGAAAGTAATTGTTAAATATGAACTTTTTTGATTTCCCGAAACAATTTATCAGTAACTACTATCCTCGAGGTCACCTCTATTTTGCCTGTGTCCTAGCCGTTACTTGCTTGATAATTGTCTTGTTTGTGGACGCTGACGAAGGTAGAACCGTTCCTGATCCGACTACCCGTATTGTTATTCCAATTGCATTCCCAGAAATAGAGACCCTGTCCGAGCCCGAAACTGTTCCCGCTAATGAACTTGCGCTGCAACATTTCGTTATAACGAAAGAGTCTCCATTGGAAGCCGTGTCGCTTTGGCATAACGTTGAAGTCCGCAACGGCGATAATTTATCTGCCATTTTCACCAAGGTTGGGCTCAGCGATCAAGATTTATTCCGAGTACTCAATAGCAGTGAAGAGGCCAAGATACTCAATAGGCTTTATCCGGGCTATCAACTGGATTTTATGATTGTTGATACTGGGGAATTGGAAAAATTGAGAGTCCTGAAATCACCGTTAGAAGGCTATTTGTTCACACGATATAACAATGGATACATGGTAAACCCTATCCTCAAGGAAGCCGAAATTCGCCAGGCGTTCAAAGTAGGTAAAATTGCCAACAGCCTGTTTATGGCGGGACAGCAGGAGCAAATTCCAGCCGTCCATATTATGGAAATGGCAAACATTTTCGGTGGCGTAATCGACTTCATTCTAGATCCGAGGACTGGCGATCAGTTCAGTATCTTATATGATGAACAATACCTCGATGGTGAATTTATAGGGAACGGGAAAATACTAGCAACCCAATTTATCAATCAAAGTAAAAAGCACACTGCCGTTCGATATGTTAATGAAGAGGGAGAGATAGGTTATTACTCGACCGACGGCGAAAGCATGCGCAAAGCATTCCTACGCAATCCTCTCGATGTTTTTCGAATCAGCTCTAATTTCAATCCGCGTCGACGCCACCCTATCCTGAACACAATTCGCGCCCATAAAGGTACCGATTATGCCGCTCCCGGTGGCACTCCGATTCAAGCCACCAGTGACGGTCGGGTCACACGCGCTTCGCGCTATGGTTCCTTCGGCAACCTAGTTACCATCAAACACACCGGTGGCTTCGAGACCAAGTACGCTCACTTATCCCGATTTGCCCGTGGCTTGAATCGCGGCGACCACGTGCGCCAAGGAGATGTCATCGGTTTTGTTGGAGCTACTGGCGGGGCAACCGGACCCCACCTACATTACGAGTTTCTGGTAAACGGTGTTCACCGAAACCCTCGCACAATCCTTGATAAACTGCCGAAGGCTAAGTCAATTGATCCTTCTGAGATAGATAGGTTCCACCAGCACACAGCTGGGTTATTACTGCAGTTTGAAAAACTCAACTCTTCAAAAATGCTGGCTACAAATCAACCCAGCGCTGACTGAAATTAGCAACATGACTACTTGCGATCAATTCATTGGGCTGATTTCTGGCACTAGTGTTGATGGAGTTGATGCTGTGTTGGTTACATTTAGTGAGAACCGCCCTCAACTAATTGAGACCCATTTTCATGAGTTCGATGGCACTGTAAGAGAAAAAATACTTTTCCTTAGCAGAGGGTCCGAAATTACTCTAAAACAACTCGGCGAAGCCGATGTTGAAATTGGCCGCCTATTCGCAGATGCTACAAATACTTTGCTGAAGCGAGCAAATATTTCAGCTGAAAGCATTTGTGCTATAGGTAGTCATGGCCAAACTATCTGGCATCAGCCTGATGGTCTGATTCCTTTCTCAATGCAAATTGGAGACCCAAATACGATTGCGGAACTAACCGGAATAACTACGGTCGCCGATTTCCGGCGACGGGATCTTTCGGCTCGCGGTCAGGGTGCCCCGCTTGCGCCGCTTCTACATCGAAATTGCTTCAAGGGAGACAGAGATAGAGTCATAGTAAACATCGGTGGTATTTCGAATATAACTGTGCTCACTTGCCGGGGTAATAATTTCGCATTCGACACTGGTCCAGGAAATGTATTGATGGATTATTGGATCCACAAGCACCATTCTCAAACCTTTGACGTCAATGGTGAATGGGCTAGGTCAGGGAAGGTGAATTCAGACCTGCTCGATGTATTAAAAGAAGAACCATATTTCGATCTTCCCTATCCCAAAAGTACAGGCAGAGAATTATTCAATGGCTCTTGGTTAGAAAAAAAGTTGTCGCCTATGCCGACAATTCCTGAAGAAGATGTACAAGCCACATTATTGGCGTTCACTGTTAAAACAATTAAATCTTCGATAAACAAGGTCACTGAAGCTCAACAGATATTTGTATGCGGTGGAGGAGCTAACAATAATTACCTGATGCAATGCCTGGCAAAAGCCCTACTACAATACGAAGTTAGCACTACTTCGCGGCTGGGAATCGATCCTGACTGGGTAGAGGCCACTGCATTTGCCTGGATGGCTAGTGAGACTATAGCCGGGCGGTGCATAGACACAACAGCTTTTACCGGAGCAAAATCATCAGTAATCCTTGGAGGGATTTATCAGGCCTGACATCCTGAGATTAAGAATCTATACGGAAAAGGAAGAACCACAACCACAGGTCGTTGTAGCCATTGGATTCTCGACCACAAAGCGAGACCCTTCTAACCCTTCGACATAATCTATCTTGGAACCAGCCAGGTACTGATAACTGAGCGGGTCCACCAGTAGTCTTGCACCTTTGTTTTCGATTACAGTATCGTCTTCGTTCACTCCTTCTTCAAACGCAAAACCGTACTGAAACCCGGAACAACCGCCTCCGGTTACAAATACACGAAGTTTCAGATTGTCGTTACCTTCCTCGGAAATAAGACTTTGCACCCTATTCGCCGCATCGTCGGTAAATGACATGATGCTGGGTTCTACTGTTTGGACGCCTGACATTGGGATTCCACGTAACTCCACTTTGCTGTATGTGGGGGCCAAGCCGCTCACTTCAAAGCTTTGAATTAATTTCCAAAGCTACACAATAACCGACAGGGACACTCAGGTATTATAATACCCGAGCATGCCACTTTAAACACTAATTTTTAAGGATATCAACCCTTCTCTGAAGGCCCGGTTTGTGAAGCTAGAGCAGTTAATTCCTCGTCGGTGAGAAAGTTTTTGTCATCCATAACTTGATTGGGTTCATGTTGATTGATGCCAATGTGCTTGAGATTACCGTTGACCTCGGATCCCATCACCATCTCGATCGTTTTGTAATAAACATTTCCTAGAACAACTGCTTTTGCGGCAAGTTCGACACGAGTAGCCGAACGGATATCACCTTGCACTAATCCGTTAATAATTGCGGTGGGCACACAGATCTCTCCTTCGACTACGCCTTTTTCGCCTACCCTAATAAGCGCTGAAGAATCATCATCCGCATAAATTTTGCCTTTGACTCTGCCTTCGATAATCAATTCTCCGCTGAAATGAATGTCACCCACAAATTCGGTAGTTCTCGACACCAGTGTGTGAATAAGGTCATCGGTGTTATTTGCAAATTTACTGAACATGATCCTAATACCTTTGCCGTTTCTCAAACGCTTGCTGAAACCCCAATCGCGAAATTAACAGTAACAAACTACCGATAGCAAGGTCGATAGGGAACCACTATCATTTTTTTCCTGTTTACTACCTTTGACTACTTTTGGCATTTAGATTGTTCCGAAT
>Ga0257112_10000432_pt1 | contig 17469 bp, 16 predicted proteins | sample LP_taG_5_FD_191565 | JGI IMG/M metagenome (GOLD analysis project Ga0257112, IMG submission 191565) | Marine microbial communities from Northeast Subartic Pacific Ocean, Canada - LP_J_2015_P26_1000m | ecosystem: Environmental > Aquatic > Marine > Oceanic | place: Canada: Northeast Subartic...
CATCATAAGCAATGATTACTTGGTTCATTTGAAAAAAACTGTAAACGCCAACCAATGATTTAACCTCGCCATTTAGGCCTAGTTCTTCTTTTACCTCTCTCAAGGCACCCTCTTCAGCTGTTTCGCCAGCCTCATGAAATCCTGTTACAAGACTGTACCAATGTTTTGGCCAACCAATGGCTTGGATTAAAATTACTTCATTTTTGCGGTGTGTAATGGCAGCAAGAACGGGTGTTGGGTTGTTCCAATGAACGTATTCACAGTCATTTTTTTGGCAGCTCTTTCGTTTCATGCCGCTCTCTATGGTTTCGCTTAATGGTGAAGAACAAATTGGGCAGAACCTATATTCAAAAGAATCCATACGCCATACTCTAACTGATACAAAACGTATTAATAGATTTTTATAACAGCCAGACACCTAGAGATCGTCCTTAAAACAAGGGATAATGGTTTGTTTAAATTTGGAGCAGCTTATGTCTGTTTATTTAGTTTCGGTTTGTGAAATAACAAATATGAATGAGGGGTTAAAAGAGTACGCACAAAAGTCTGCTGAGCTTATCCAAAAGTTTGGTGGTTCTTATGTTGTAAGAGGCCCCGCAAACGAGGTTTGTGAAGGTGAGATGTTGAACAACAAAAGTGTTATTATCACCGAGTTTCCTGATGTTGAGTCTGTGCATGCTTTTTGGAACAGCGATGAATATCGCGCTATCAAACCAAAAAGAGAAGGCACTGGCGTTTATGACATAGGGGTTTACCCAGGGGTTGAGTAATTATTATGGCTTATGACGAAAACAATGTTTTTGCAAAAATTCTTTTAGAGGAGATGCCGTCTCATAGAGTTTATGAGGACGACAAGACTCTTGCTTTTATGGATATCATGCCAGTAGCCAAGGGACACACGTTGGTAATCCCCAAAACAAAAGCAACCAATATTTTTGAAATGGATGAAGAGTATTTGGAGGCGGTTGCAAAAACCACAAAAAAAATTGCCGCGGCAATCAAACAATCGCTTGATCCTTCGGGAGTTATTATTACCCAGCTTAATGGCAGCACCGCTGGTCAAACCGTTTTTCACTATCATATGCACGTTATACCTGTTTATGATCACGCCCCTTTTCAACCACACCCTTCTGATGTTGAGGAAGCAAAAACCCTTGGCTTAATAGCAACAACAATAAAAGAAGGTCTGGCTGCTGATGACTGAAATACTAGACTTTATAAACAGCAATGCTTTGTTGGTTGGCGCCACGGTTATTGTTTTTTTATTAGCGGTTTTTAATGAGCTAAAAATTAAAGAGGGTGATGTTTGTGGACTCACCCCAATAGAGGCTGTAAAGCTAATAAACCAAAACGCTGTTATTTATGATCTTAGAAGCCCAACCACCTATAAGCAAAAGCATATTCTTGGCGCAACAAATATTGAGCCAGAAAGCCTGTTGGCAAACAACCATGATAATAAAAACCCTCTGCTTTTGGTGTGTGAAAGTGGGGGTGTTAGCAAAAAAACAAGCCTATCATTACGCAAAAAAAACCTAGACAATACCTTTTACATAAAGGGTGGGCTAACAGCGTGGGAAACTGGCTCGTTGCCCGTTAGCTCAAACAATAGATAACCAAGGAGGCATTATGGCTGAAGACCAAAATAAAAAAGAGAGCGAAACAGAAAGGGTTGTTGCTCTACAAACTATGTATATAAAAGATGTTTCATTTGAGGCGCCTAATAGTCCCGGTGTTTTTTTAGAGACTGATGTTTCTCCAGAGACAAAGATAAACCTCTCAAACACTCACAATAAAATAGGAGACGATTCCTATGACGTCCAATTAAAAGTTAAAGTTGAGTCAACCTACGGGGAAAAAACAATGTTTGTTGCTGAGGTTGAGCAAGCCGGTGTTTTTTTAATCAAGGGCTATAGCGAAGAAGAGGTCAAGGGCCTTATTGCTGTTTTTTGCCCCAACACTTTGTTTCCCTTTATAAGAGAGTTGGTTGCCTCTCTGGTAACTAAAGGTGGTTTTCCTGCGTTGCTCCTACAACCAATAAACTTTGACGCAATTTACTCTCAAGCTATAGAGGAAGCAGCATCAAAAACAACTAACTGATATGTTTAGTGATTCGTTTTTAGTTTTTGGGGCCGGCGCCTGGGGAACAGCCCTTGCGATACAGTTGTCTCGATCAAAACAAAAGGTCGTGCTGACTTCGTTTGACAAAAACAATCTGCTAGAAATAAAACAACACCAGGAAAATAAAAAATACTTACCTGGTTTTCCTTTGCCCAAAGAAATAGATGTGCAACCATACAACACTGCCCTGGTAGCGCAAGCCAAGTCCGTTATTATTTGTGTTAAAAGCCCTTATTTTTTAGCGGCTATTTCTTTGCTTAAGGAAGCCATGAGGAATAAAAATTTATTTTGGGCTACCAAGGGGTTTGATCCAGAAACTGGCGAACTCTTTTCTGTGGTTGTTGAAAGAGCTCTTGGTGAAAAAACCCCATATGCTGTGGTCTCTGGACCAACCTTTGCTGAAGAGCTTGCAGAAGGGCAGCCTACCGCTATTACCTTGGCCACCAACAATATAAATAACCCAGACGCTTTAGCTAAACAAATGTCAAACAAAAATCTGCGTGTTTACTTGTCGGGTGATCCAGTGGGTGTACAGCTGGGTGGTGGTTTAAAAAATATTGTTGCTATTGCTGCCGGGGCTTCTGATGGTTTAGGCCTAGGCGCTAACGCAAGGGCGGCGCTAGTGACAAGAGGGCTTGATGAAATAAAGCTGCTTGGTAAGGAACTTGGTGGTAACGAAAAAACATTCATAGGTTTGTCTGGAATGGGCGACTTAATACTTAGTTGCACAGATGATAAATCAAGAAACAGGCTTTTAGGGCTCTCCATTGGAAAGGGGTTGTCTTTTGAGGAGGCTATAAAACTACAAAACGATATCCCAGAAGGTGCTCACGCAATTAAAACTCTTGTTGAAAAAAATGTTGTCTCAGACAAACAACCCATTATGTTTGCGGTCTACCAGCTTCTATATAAGGGTCTTGACGTCAAAAAAGTAGCGGAAGAATTAATGTTAAGGCCTATAAAAGGTGAGTTTTAAGCCATCCTCGGATAATTAAGCTGGCGCAGCGCCTCGAACAAAACTATTGCGACTGCGTTTGAAAGGTTAATGCTTCTAGAGTCATGCGCCATAGGTATTCTAATAACATCAAGGCAGTCCTCTGAGGACAATACCTTCTGAGGAAGGCCTTTTGTTTCGTTTCCAAAAAGCAAGATGTCGCCCTTGTTAAACCTTGTTTTATATAGTGGTGTGCCGCCTTTTGTTGAGACCGCATAATATTTTTTATTCGGGAGGTGTTTTTTCATTTCCTCTAGGTTGGTGTGATCCAACACCTTGGTAAGCTCACTATAATCAAGGGATGCTCTTCTTAAGCTTTTCTTTGTCATCTCAAAACCTAAGGGGTGTATTAGGTGCAGGGCTGTGCCTGTGTTTGCACAAAGCCTTATAATATTTCCTGTGTTGGGTGGAATTTCTGGCTGGTATAGTACAATATGCAACATAGCCTCAGTATGGTCAGCAAAAACATAATTTCAACAGAATTTTTAGGTCTTAATATGGCCTCCCCTGTTGTGTTGCTGTCTGGGTGTGTGGGCTTTGGAGACGAGTACACGAGACTCGATGGGTTTTCAAATGGCTCTGTGGGCGGGGTGGTTTTAAAAGGAACAACCCTAAAACCCAGGCTTGGTAACAGCCCTCATCGGGTTATAGAAACCCCTTCTGGCATGCTTAACTCTATAGGTTTGCAAAATCCCGGGGCAGATGAAGTTGTTAATAACATACTCCCCAGTCTTGAGCCTCTAGAAACCAACTATATTGCGAATGTTTCTGGGTCAACCATTGATGAATATGTTGAGGTGTGCAGAATTTTTGATCAATCCTCTGTGGCTGCCGTTGAGCTTAATATCTCATGTCCAAATGTTAAAGCGGGAGGGATGGAGTTTGGCAATGACCCTGAGATGTCGGCTAGAGTGGTGGCTGCCTGCAAAAAGGCAACCTCAAAACCAATTATTACTAAGCTTTCACCAAACCAAACGGACATTCAACGCAACGCGAGTCTTTGTGTTGAAGCAGGAAGTGATGCCTTATCTGTGATTAACACAATTACAGGGATGGCTATAGATATAAAATCCAGGTCTGCTGTTTTGGGTAACACCGCTGGGGGGCTTTCTGGGCCGGCCATAAAGCCAATTGCTTTAAAAAAAGTTTTTGATGTGTACCAGGTTACAAAAAAACATGGTGTTCCAATCTTGGGTCAAGGGGGTATTTCTTCGGCTGAAGATGCTATTGAGTTTTTATTAGCTGGCGCAACAACGGTTGGTGTGGGCACGGCTTTGTTTTTTGACCCCTTGATTTGTGACAAAATCAACAAGGGCATTTCTAATTATTTAGAAACAAACAATTATGCTTCTATTAACAGCCTGGTCGGTGACATTACCAAACAACAATAAGGGCCTTTGCGGGCCCTTTGTTCTTTTACTTGGTTAGTGTTCCAACAATGTGCTCGATGATCCTGTATGGATCGGCGTTTGAGGCTGGCCTTCTGTCCTCAAGGTAGCCGTTCCAGTTGTTTTCAACAGTATATATTGGAATCCTAATGCTCGCCCCTCTGTCACTAACGCCGTATGAAAAAGCGTCAATGCTTTGGGTTTCATGAAGGCCTGTTAGCCTCATATCATTGTCTGAGCCATAAGCTGCTATGCCTGCCTGGTGTTCTGCGCCAAGCTTTTCACATAACGATGTCATAAGCTCTTCAGATCCTGAGTCCCTCATTTCATCGTTTGAAAAGTTAGCGTGCATGCCTGAGCCGTTCCAGTCACCCGCTTGTGGTTTGGGGTGGGTGTTAACAGCTACTCCGAATTCTTCTGCCACCAGGTGAAGAAGGTACCTGCTCATCCAGAGGTCGTCTCCAGCTTTTAGTCCCTTGCCAAAGCACTGGTACTCCCACTGCCCAAGGGCCACTTCTGCATTGGTTCCTGTAATCTTTATGCCCGCCTCAATACAAGCATCCATATGAGCTTCTGAGATTTCTCGTCCCGCAACATCCCCAGCACCAACGCCGCAATAGTAGTCTCCTTGTGGCCTAGGTGTGCCGTCTTCCCAGCCTAAAATTGTTCCGTCTTCTGGGTTTGTAAAAAAATATTCTTGTTCAAAGCCAAACCACCACTCGTCAGCAACATCGCCACACAGGCTTCTTGTGTTGCTAGGGTGAGGGCTTTTATCTGGTGACAAAACCTCACACATAACTAGGCTGTCGGAGTTTGCGGGGCCATTGTAAACCGAGATTGGTTTTAACAAACAGTCTGAGCTTCCCCCTTCTGCTTGCTGAGTTGAGGACCCATCAAAAGACCAGTCAGGAAGGTCCGAGCCTAGGTTACCAGGTATATCTCCATCTATTACTTTAACCTTGCTTCTAAGCATTGGCTCTGGCTTGTATCCGTCCAGCCATACGTATTCAAGTTTTTTCATTTTGCTCCTTTTGTGTTTTACACATATAAGTTACTTTTATAGGTCGGGCAATAGAAGGAGTTACCATGAGATAAACGACTCCGTTTCTTCAGCTTCCGCTTACTTGCGTCTCTTAATCGGTTAAAAACCAGATGTTATTTTGCGCGTTGTAGGAATTACACCAAGCACTAGACATAATACTGTGGAAAGGTTTTTGAATCAATTAGAGATTACCCAAATTGGTGTGTTAAAAACAAAAGCAGGATATAATTCAAAAATCACAAATCAGAAAGGTAAATAACATTGGCTGCAAACAATATGGAAGACTTGGTTTCTCTTTGTAAAAGAAGAGGCTTTGTCTTTCAATCTAACGAGCTGTACGGTGGGATGCAGGGCCTTTATGATTATGGCCCCCTAGGCGTTGAGTTAAAAAACAACCTAAAAGCAGCTTGGTGGTCCTCAATGGTTTATGAAAGAGACGATGTTGAGGGTTTGGATGCAGCCATCTTAAGCAAGCCCTCTGTTTTAAAATTTTCTGGCCATGAAGATACGTTTACCGATCCGTTAACTGACTGTAAATCTTGCAAATCAAGATGGCGAGCCGACAACCTATCTGGCAACAAGTGTCCCTCTTGTGGTTCTGACGACTTGACAGAACCAAGACCGTTTAACCTAATGTTTAAAACAAACGTTGGCCCCATTGATGATGGTCAGTCTTTTGCATATTTAAGGCCCGAAACAGCTCAGCAAATTTTTATTAATTTTAAGAATGTTTTAGATTCAACATCAAAATCTATCCCTTTTGGTATAGCGCAAATAGGCAAGGCCTTTAGAAATGAGGTTAACCCAAGAAACTTTATTTTTAGGCTTAGGGAGTTTGAACAAATGGAGTTGGAGTTTTTTGTTGCCCAAGGGTCTGATGAGGGGTGGCACGAATATTGGGTTGAGAAAAGGCTGGCCTGGTGGGTAAAGCAAGGCATCTTAAATAAAAACATAAGTCTTTATGATGTGCCAGAAAATGAGCTGTCACACTACTCAAAAAAAACCACAGATCTCATGTACGAATTTCCACATGGTCTTGAAGAGCTTGAGGGAATTGCAAACAGGACTGACTTTGACCTTGGCTCACACACAAAAAACCAAAATGATTTTAAAATAAACTCCTCTGTTTTAGATAACGATGAGTCTACATCAAAGCTAGGTGTGCTTGACAGCAAGACAGGTGAGCGCTTTATTCCGTATGTTATAGAGCCGTCTGCAGGTTTAGATCGCGGGGTTCTGGCCTTGTTGAACGAGGCCTATAAAAAAGAGTCTTTGGACAACGACAAAGAACGAATTGTTCTCTCGTTAGCGCCCCACCTTGCCCCAATAAAAGCAGCAGTTATCCCACTAAAGAAAAACAATGAAAAACTTGTTGGGCTTGCTCAACAATTAAAAACAAAACTTCAGGGGCTCAACCTTGGGCGCGTACTTCTTGAAAACACAGGAAACATTGGTAAAAACTACAGGCGACATGACGAAATAGGCACGCCTATTTGTATTACGGTTGATTTCGACACCCTTGAAAACAAGACAGTAACTATTAGGGATAGAGACACTATGGAACAAAAGGTTGTTGGTCTTGAAGAGGTTACGCGGGTGTTTGCAAAAACAATAAAACAACCCTAGCCGCACAGCATTTTTATGTTGAACTTAAAAATATTTTTATGTTCTCTTGTTTATACGTCTTTGATGATTATTAGTTTTATATTGATAGCGCCTTTTGCTTTGTTGCCAAAACCCTTGATGAACGAAGAGCGAAGATGGAGCGTTGTAAAGCTTTGGGCAGATGTTAATATTTATTTGTTAGAGCATATTTGTGGGCTTAAATACAAGCTTCTAGGGCAGGAAAACATTCCAGATGAGCGGTGCGTGCTCTTTGTTAAACATTCGTCGGTTATGGAGCTTTTTATTGGGTTAAGGTATTTTAGCCCGTCTTCTTGGGTTGGAAAACACGAACTCATGTATGTTCCAATCTTCAGGGGATTATATAAAAAATTTAAACTAATTCCTGTTAAAAGGGGTATGGGACGAACCGAGGTTGAAAGGGTTATCAAACAAGGCGTTGACCGCTTAAATGAAAACAAGTGGTTAATTATTTTTCCTGAGGGACACAGAATGCCTTACAAACAAACAAAAAAATATGGTTTAAGTGGCTCATTACTAGCAAAGGGCTCTGGTACGAACATTTTACCAATAAGCCATAATGCAGGAAGGTATTGGAAGAGAAGAGGCTTGCTTAAGCTTCCTGGAACAGTTTATTTTTCAATTGGTCCTGTTATTTCAACTCAAGAAAAAACCATTGACGAAATAAACAAAACAGCCCAAACGTGGATTCAGAACGAAATATCAGTTATTGATGAGCTTTAATGGTTTTTAGTTGTTTTTTACTAATGTCTGCTATGTTTAATGGGCTTTATAGCAACATATCCTTGGTTTCTAAGGGTTATACATCAAGGTTAGAGACATTTAGGGCGTTTTCTTCAATAAACTGTCTTCTTGGAGCAACCTCATCTCCCATTAGTGTGGCAAAAGCAATTTCAGCCTCAAGTTCGTCTTCAAGCGCTATGCGAACCAGTGATCTGGTTTCAGGGTCTAGCGTTGTATCCCAGAGTTGGCCTGGGTTCATTTCTCCCAATCCTTTGTATCTTTGAATGCTTTGCCCTCTTTTTGAATTCAAGACAATGTGTTCCAAACATTCGTGTATTGAGCCAAACTTTTTTTGGTTGCTGTCTTTCACTAAAACCACTTCTTTTGGAAATGTTTTTTTAGTTTTTTGGTATGTTTCAAAAACCTTATACTCTGCTGACTTTAAAAACGTTATTGGAAGCTTTCCTGACAGCACTGACCCATTGTGTTCCTCATTAATCTCAAGATAAGAAATGCCATCCTCATCGCTACGCAGTTTAATGCTTGCTGTGGTGCCCTCCTTTTTTGATATTTTTGTTGCTGTTCTCTGTAGCCCCCTTACCCACAACTCTAGTTTCTTCTTGTTGTTTGTTTCGGTTTTAGTGATTGATTTATATTCAGACAGTGCCACAGATGTGGTTATCCCAATTTGTTTGCCTAGCCTTGCAATGAGCGATGTTAACGCAATATAGTTGTCAATTATATTGTACAGGCCGTCTCCTTCTAGCCCTTTTTTCTTCTTTGGTCTGCATACGCTTAGGTTGCTAATAGCATTGTTAATAATTAGGCTGTTAAGCTCATCATCACTGTTGACGTACTCTTCTTTTTTACCTTTTTTAAGTTTATATAGTGGTGGCTGTGCAATATAAATGTTGCCGTTTCTAACCAGCTCAGGCAGTTCATTATAAAAGAACGTTAACAGAAGGGTTCTTATGTGAGACCCATCTACATCAGCGTCTGTCATTATAATAACCTTGTGGTATCGTAGCTTGTTAATATCAAATTCATCTTCACCAATGCCGCAACCAAGCGCTTTTATTAGTGTTCCGATTTCAACAGATGAAAATATTTTATCTTTTTTCGCTTTTTGAACGTTTAATATCTTACCCTTGAGCGGCAGTATTGCTTGAGTTTTTCTGTCTCTGCCTTGTTTTGCAGAGCCCCCAGCGGAATCTCCTTCTACCAAGAATATTTCACTTAGTGCTGGGTCTTTCTCTTGGCAATCAGCAAGCTTGCCTGGAAGGCCCGCAATATCAAGGGCTCCTTTTCTTCTTGTCATCTCCCTTGCTTTCCGTGCCGCCTCTCTGGCCCTTGCCGAGTCAATTATTTTAGAAATAATGATTTTAGCTTCTTTTGGGTTCTCCATTAAGAACTCTTTTAGGTGTTTGTTTACGACAGACTCAACAGCGCCCTTGACCTCTGATGAGACCAGTTTATCTTTGGTTTGAGAAGAAAACTTTGGGTCTGGGTGCTTAATTGAAATAATGGCTGTCATTCCTTCTCTACAGTCTTCACCGGTAACGGTAATATCGTTTTTTCCAACCCCCTTATCTATATATGTATTAATTGTTCTTGTAAGGGCGCCCCTGTAGCCAGCTAGGTGTGTTCCGCCATCTTTTTGTCCAATTGTGTTAGCAAAGCAATACATGTTCTCTCGGTAGCTTTCGTTCCACTGAATAGCAATTTCAACATTAATATCCTTTTTTGTCGTTTTATTAATATAAACAACTGATTCGTGTAGGGGTGTTTGGAGTTTGTTTAAGTGTTTAACAAAAGCTTTGATGCCTCCCTCAAAGTAAAATGTTTCATCTTTGTTGGTTCGATCATCTGAAAGCTTAATTGTTAAGCCAGAGTTTAGAAACGAAAGCTCTCTTAGTCTTTTTGCTAAAATTTCAAAATGGAAAACAGTGTTAGTAAATGTTTTTGTGCTGGGTTTAAAACTAATGGTTGTCCCGCTTTTAGTTGTTTTACCGCCTTTTTTTAAGGGTTTGTTGGGAACGCCGTGTGTGTAGTCTTGTTCATACACGTGTCCATTTTTATGGATTCTCATATTTAAGGTTTCAGAAAGGGCGTTAACAACCGAGACCCCAACGCCATGTAGTCCCCCAGAAACCTTGTATGCCTCATCATCAAACTTACCGCCAGCATGGAGCACTGTCATAATAACCTCTGCTGCTGATTTTTTTTCTGTTTTATGTTTATCAACTGGGATGCCCCTCCCGTTGTCTTTAATTGTTACGGAGTCGTCTTGATGTATGGTTATATCAATGTGGTCGCAGTGGCCTGCAAGCGCTTCATCAACAGCGTTGTCAACAACCTCAAAAACCATGTGGTGCAAGCCTGTTCCGTCATCGGTGTCACCAATATACATCCCCGGTCTTTTTCTAACGGCATCAAGGCCCTTGAGCACTTTAATGCTTGAAGAGTCATATTTTTTTTGGGTGTCTTTTTTCTTTTTTGGCATTGTTTTGCTTTGTTTAAAAAGCAGTGTAATTATACCAAATATTTACTCTTTATTTTGTTCTGGGCATATGATTTTTCCACTAATTTCTTTTGGGGCGGTGTGGTGTGTTAGTGAGGTTATAAGCTGTTGATTTTTAAAGGTTTTTATAATCATTACAAGCTTTCCAAATGCCTTGTTATCAAGCCCTGATTCAAGTTCATCAAACAACATTGTGGAGAGTGTGTTTTTGCGCTTCTCTATGGCCATGTTTAGCGAAAAAACAAAAGCTATTGAGGCAAGCTTCTCTTCCCCGTGCGAAGAGTATTTTTTTGTTTTTTTGTTTAAACATAAGAGCCTGAAGTCTTCTTTTTGTGGCCCTTTGGATGTGCTTTTCAAGATCCTATCTTTTGTCTCGTTTCTTATCAAACAGTTAAGATAGCTTTCTTCCTCCCAACCCCTTATAAAACTATAACCATACCCTGCTCCAAGAACCTCGCTTGTTAACTCTTTAAAAAATGGTTTTGCCTGTGACAAAAGCTCTTGTCTTGCTCTGCTAATCTTTTCTCCTGCCAATGAAAGTGGCTCGTTCCATGAGCTAACTTCTCGTTGTGTCCTGCTTTTTGACAACGCCCTGTTTCTTTGTGTTAGGCACTTTTTAAATTCTCTGTGGTTTTTTGCGTGGTTTGGTTCCACGTGGAACACGGCCCGGTCAACCAGCCCCCTTCTGTACGAGGGCGCACCAGAAGAAACATTAATAATGTTAGCGTCTACTACACACACCGGGTGTTCTAGGTGTGCCTTTTGTTGTGAGATTCTTTTTTCATTTGCTTTGTGGGTGCTTGATGTTTCTGCAACAGAGAGGCTAAGGCTTGTGCTTTGGCCGCTTTCTTCTTCGGTTGTTCCCGTTAAAAGCATCTGTTTTTCATTTGTTTTAATTAGTTCTTTTTTGTTTGCCGAAACAAAGGTCTTTCCATTTAAGAGCAGGCTAACTGCCTCTAATAGGGTTGTTTTTCCAGCGCCGTTATCACCAACTATGTGTGTTACCTTTTCAAGCTTGTGGTTGTTGTCTTTAAGGCCCCTAAGGTTTTTGTGCGAAAGACGCTTGAGCAAACTAAAGCCTCATTGGCATAACAACATATTTGCTTTCAGGGTCGCTCGGGTCTGTTATTAGTGCGCTTGAGTTTTCGTCGTTTAGTCCTAGGCTCACCATTTCGCCTTGACACGCAGAAATAGCCTCAATTAAATAAGAAACGTTAAAACCAACTGACAGGCTGGCTCCCGTTTTTTCAATTGTTATGGCCTCTGTGGCCTGTTCTTGTTCTGGGTTTTCAGATGAAACGTTTAGGACACCATCATCAAGATCTACCCTAACGCCCTTAAACTTTTCATTCGCAAGAATAGAAACACGTTGTAGCGCGGGCTTAATTTTTCCAACATCTAAGAGGATGTTAATTGCTGTGGTTTCAGGAATTACCCTTGTGTAGTCGGGGAAACTACCATCAATAAGCTTCGTAACCAGCGTGGTAGCGCCTATTTCAAACACTGCCCTGTTATCTGAAAACGTTATTTTTGACTCTCCACTGTTACTAATTATTCTTTGGATCTCTTGCACTGCTTTTCTTGGTAAAATATAGCTAGACTCGCTAATTTTTGACTTTTCAATAGAAACTTTAGATTTTGCAAGCCTATGACCATCGGTTCCGACAGAGACCAGTGTGTTTGGTGAGATTTCTAACAAAAGCCCGTTTAAATAAAACCTCACGTCTTGTTGTGCCATCGCAAACTGTGTTTTATTAAACAATGTTTTCAGTTCGCCTTGTTTTATTGTGAATGTTGTGTCGGTTCCAGTTGCGTCAAACAGTGGAAACTCGTTTGATGAAAGGGTTTTAAGCTTAAAGCTGCTGCTAGAAGAGGTAATTTTTATTGAAGATTCAGAAACAGCTATTTCAACATCTTGCTCTCCTAACGATCTAATAATCTCAAACGCTTTGCGTCCAGGTATGGTGGTTATAAAATCACCATCAGAATTTACCCCCTGTATTGTACAAGATAGCTGAACCTCTAAGTCAGTTGCTGTCAGTGTTAGGTTGTTCTCGGAACAGTCCAAAAGAATGTGGCTGAGAATAGGCATGGTTTGCTTTCTTTCAACAACGCCGACTATCTGTTGCAGACTCTCTGATAAAAGAGAAGCCTTTATATTAATATTATTCATTATATATACTTATTATTGTTATTAGTGTTGTTGGTATCTTAATATCTCTGTTTTCCTTTTTGAATCAAACACTTATAGGCCTTTTTAAAAACACAAACTGTTGATAAACCAGTATAAATGTGGATAAAATGTTAATAAATAAACACGTTATTTTTAGTAACAAGATATTCACAATAAGAGAAGCCTTTTAATGTTGTTATAGTCTTCGACCATTTTCGGATCATCAGCTTTAAGCTCTGCAATTTTTTTACACGCATGTATAACAGTCGTGTGATCTCTACCACCAAACGACTCCCCAATTTCTGGTAAGCTGTTTTTTGTAAGCTCTCTGGCAATATACATTGCTAGTTGCCTGGGCCTCGTTATTGATCTGCTTCTTCTCTTTGAATGAAGGTCAGAAACACGAATGCTGAAATATTCAGCACTTACTTTTTGTATGTTTTCAAGCGTGGTTTGTCTTGATTGAAGCGACAGCAAGTCTCGAAGACATTCTTTTGCCAATTCAATTGTAACCTCTCTGCCGGTGAATCTTGAGCTTGCTATTATTTTCCTTAACGCACCCTCTAGCTCTCTAACATTAGACCGGATCCTTTTGGCTATAAAAAACGCAACATCTTCAGGTAACTCAAAACCCTCAAGCTCAGATTTAACCATTAGTATGGCTACACATGTTTCCATTTCTGGGGGGTCAATACAAACGGTTAGCCCCCAACCAAACCGTGACCGCAACCTTTCTTCCAGCCCCCTAATTTCTTTAGGAAACTTGTCGCTCGTAATTATTATCTGGCTGTTAGACTCCAGCAAAACATTGAAGGTGTGAAAGAACTCTTCTTGGGATTTTTCTTTGCCTGCAAAAAACTGAATGTCATCTATCAGCAAAACATCAAGCGAGCGGTAGACGTTTTTAAAAACATTAAGAGCGTTGTGTTGTAAAGCCGAAACCATTTCACCCACAAACCTTTCTGAATGAACATAGGCAACTTTCTTTTCGGGGTGCTTTATTTTTATTTCATTACCCACGCTTTGCATTAAGTGTGTTTTGCCCAACCCAACACCGCCATAAATAAAAAAAGGGTTATATGAGGTCCCTGGGTTTTCTGTTATTTGCAGCGCCGCAGCACGCGCTAGCTGGTTGCTTTTTCCGCCCACAAAATTATCAAAAATATATTGTTTGTTTAGTGGCGCACCAACAGGTGTTTCGGTCTTTATTCTTGTGGTGTTATTAGCAACAATGGCTGCTGGTTCGTCGCCAATTGATATTGCAATAGTCGCCTTTCCGGCCAACTTCTTTGATGCTACTGTTTGAATTTTTTCTAAATAGTTTTTTTGAATCCAGTTAACAACAAACTTGTTTGGTGCCAACAGCGTAAGGCTTTGCGCTTCTTCATCTTCAATTACTGAAAGGGGCTTAATCCAAGTGTTAAACTGTGATTCTGTTAAGTCTGACTTAAGTATTGACAAACAATCATCCCAGACCTTACTTTGCACTTTTTTCCCCTATGGTTGTGTTTTTTTCACAAAAAACGTTAAGAAAATAAATACTATACTTAATGCAATAACTTATCCACAGGTTGTTTTTAAGTTGACATATTAATACCAGTTAAATAACCTTCTATGCCCAAAACAGTTTTGTATCATGTTGTTTTTAAATAAAGTTTTAATTAGTTATGAAAAGAACCTACCAACCAAGCAACTTAAAGAGAAAAAGAACGCACGGCTTCAGGTCGCGCATGTCTACAAAGGCAGGCAGGCTTGTTATTAACAAAAGGCGAGCAAAAGGTAGAAAAAGGCTTTCCGTATAAGAACAATGCTTCTTTCTGCTAAGATCGATTTTGGCAGGGTTCTTAAAAGCAAACCCATCAATAAAGACCACCTTTTTAAGGTATACGCAATACAGAGCAGCCTTAAAAAAGCTCGGTTAGGCATAAGCCTGCCTAAAGATAAAATTAAAAAAGCCACCAACAGGAACAAGCTAAAAAGAACAATAAGAAACTCCCTTGAGGGCCTGTCCACATTGTCGGCAGACATTGTTTTTGTTTACATCGGTAACGACGAGCAATATGATGCTAAAGTTGTGAAAGAGAGCCTCGAGCACCACAAAAACAAGATCCTAGAAACAGCGGAGATAAATTGGAAAACCTAAGAATAATCTTATGGGCTGGACTCGCGATGTTGCTTTATGCAACATACAGCGAGTGGTCTTATGAGCCAGCAGAACAGACAGCTGTCAGCCAAGAGTATTCGAACGAATCAGCCAAACCCAAAACAAGAACAGCAACCACAAACCAAGCAAACAATAACGCCAGAGCACCAAACATTGACGGGGTGTTGGGCCTTTCTGACGCCATTCCAACAATAAGCAAAAACGACCCCGTTGAAGACGCCGCATCACCACCCCTAAGAACAGACGTTATTAAAAACAACGTATTAGAACTCCACATAAACCCAAACAAAGGGGCAGACATTGTTGGCGCCAAGCTCATGACTTATCACCCAACAAAAAAAGAAACAGACACACCGGTTGAACTCTTGTCGCTAAACAATGAGTCCTATCACTATTTTCAAACAGGGCTCATCTCTGTATTGGGGGGAGACGGAGACGAGGCCAATCACACCAGGCCGTTTAAAAAGCTTTCAAGCTCAGGCCCAAGAGACGGCGGGGCCCAAATAAAATACGCCTACGATCTGGTTGACGACTCTTTTAATACCACGGGCATAAGGGTTATTAAAACCTATAAGCTTGAAAAAGATTCGTTCAGGGTTGACCTAGAATATGAGGTTATCAACAACTCTAATTCAAGCTACGAATTTGTACAGTATGCTCAACTTGTTAAAAAAAATGCAGAGGTGGAGCGATCTATGTTTGATGTGGAGACCTACTCCTTTAATGGCGGTATCATCTATAATGGTGACAGTTACGAGAAGCTCGACGCGGACGACTTATCTGATAACCCCTACAACCAAACACACACCTCAGGGTGGGCAGCAAACATTAAGCACCATTTTTTAGTTGCGCTTCTTCCGCCTGAGAACGAGCCCTTTAGGTTTGAAGCTACCCACAAAACAGAAGACCGGCTTGATAAAATATCAGCAATTTCTCTTGAGACAAGAACCCTGTACTCGGGTGGAAAAGCAACGGTTGGAACACAGTTTTTTATTGGCCCCAAACTACAAAGTGAACTTAAAAAAACAAGAGAAGGCCTAGAGCTAAGTGTTGACTTTGGAAAGGTTTCGTTTTTAGCAACACCGCTTTTTTGGTTGCTGGAAAACATACACAAGTATGTTGGCAACTGGGGGCTATCGATTATTTTAGTAACGCTCCTTATTAAGCTTGTGTTTTTTAGACTCACTGAGTCTAGTGGTAAGTCAATGGCAAAAATGAGAGACCTTGCCCCTAGGATTAAGGCAATTCAAGACAGGTACAAAGAGGACAAACAAGCACAAAGCAAAGCCACGATGGAGTTATATCAAAAAGAAAAAGTAAACCCTATGGCAGGGTGTTTACCCATGTTGATCCAAATACCGTTTTTTATTTCTTTCTATTGGGTGCTGCTTGAGAGTGTTGAGATTAGGCAGGCCCCGTTCTTTCTCTGGATTGATGACCTGTCTTCCAGGGATCCTTATTTTGTTTTACCAATAATGATGGGTCTTGGTATGTGGTTTCAACAAAAGCTCAACCCGGCACCACCCGACCCAACACAAGCAAAAGTTATGGCTTTTCTTCCTTTTATGTTTACAGGGATGTTTGCATGGTTTCCCTCTGGGCTGGTCCTTTATTGGCTAACCAACTCGTTGTTATCAATCGCCCAACAATGGAGAATCAACAAAAAAATTGGCACCAAGGCGGGCTCAAGCCCGTCCGGATAAAAAACCAAACAACTTCTTTTGAGCAACAAGGTTAACAAACTTTCCGGGACCATAGCCGCACAGGCCACTGCTCAGGGCGCATCTGGAATTTCTGTTATAAGGGTGTCAGGAAACAAAAGCAAAAGCATAGCGAAAAAAGTTACGGGCAAAACGCTCACCCACATGAAGGCCCAACACACTGACTTTTTCGACAGTGACGGCTCTGCTATTGACAACGTTGTTGTTCTTTTTTTTGCTTCCCCGGCATCTTATACAGGAGAAGATGTATTAGAAATCAGCTGTCATGGTAGCGTGGCGGTAGTAGATGAAATACTTAAAACGCTTTACGAGCAGGGCGCCAGACAAGCCAATGCTGGAGAGTTTACAAAAAGGGCATTTCTTAATGATAAGCTTGATTTAACACAAGCAGAAGCTGTTGCAGACCTTATAGAAAGTGGGTCAGCAGAAACAGCAAGAGCTGCGAAAAACTCACTAGAGGGGCTTTTCTCAAAAAAAATTCTTGGTCTTTTAGATGCAATTACAGAGCTAAGAGCCAACGTTGAGGCTTCGCTGGATTTTCCCGAAGAAGACCTAGAACAAACGGGCCATAACCAAAAGATTAAGAAGATGTTCTCCCAAACAAACAAACACTATTTGTCTTTATTGGAAGAAACAAAGGTTGCTTGCAAAATAAGAGAAGGTCTTGTTGTTGCTATAACGGGGGAGCCAAACGTAGGAAAATCAACACTCTTAAATCGTCTTTGCGGGCATGAACGGGCCATTGTTAGCGAAACGCCCGGCACCACCAGGGACACTATTGAGGTAGAAACCACCATCGATGGATACAGGGTTTGTTTTATTGACACGGCGGGATTAAGAGAAACAACAGACGTTGTTGAGCAAGAGGGCATTAGAAGGACGAGAGCAGCAATCAAGCAAGCAGACCTTGTGATTGAGGTAAGAGACGCAAGAGAAGAAAACAACACAAAAGAAAGGGCCGAACAAACACAACTAATTGTT
>Ga0257112_10000433_pt1 | contig 17467 bp, 14 predicted proteins | sample LP_taG_5_FD_191565 | JGI IMG/M metagenome (GOLD analysis project Ga0257112, IMG submission 191565) | Marine microbial communities from Northeast Subartic Pacific Ocean, Canada - LP_J_2015_P26_1000m | ecosystem: Environmental > Aquatic > Marine > Oceanic | place: Canada: Northeast Subartic...
CTCATCCTGTTATGTTTAATACCAGCAATTATCATAGCGGTTTTTGTGGTGTAGAAAATTCTTAATTACTCCCTCACACATCAAACGAAATTTGGACTTATAATTCTTTTATATAGTTTGCACTTTTAAATAATAAGAGTATTTCAGCTAAGGAGCCTGTTCAGATTAAGGGGTGCATTTCTAATGTATTAGACCAATGGTTCAAAATTCATCAGTTAGTATTTGTATATGATCTATAATTCTTTTCAATTTATTTTTACCAAGTTTGATATTAGAATAATTGTTGATAAAGCGAATCCATTTTGGTTTCGTTAGTATTGAGGAGAAGATAAAATGTTAAATCTTAAGTTAAAGCTTGGTTGCTTAATTGCTGCTGGAATGATAGCATCAACGGCCCATGCAGAAGAATGTGGCGAAGTGTCACTAATGAAAGCTGATTGGGGATCAGCACAAATTGTGACTGCTGTCTCGAAGTTTCTAATGGAAGAGGGTTATGGTTGTGAAGTGACAACAGTTCCGCTTTCAACCAACCCCGCATTGGTTTCCGTATCGGAGACTGGCGAACCAGACATCTTGACAGAAATTTGGACAAATGGTGCCCCCGCTTACAAAGGATTGCTTGAATCTGGTGCAATTATACAGGTAACCGAAGTCCTGTCAGATGGAGGTGTAGAAGGATTTTTCGTGCCAAATTACCTGTTGGAAAAGCATCCAGAATTAGCAACAATTGAGGGTATTGCTGCTAACCCTGAGCTCGTTGGAAACCGCTTTCATAATTGCCCCGAGGGATGGACTTGTCTGAATGTCAGCACTAATCTATTAAAGGCAGGAGGGTTGATTGATGCAGGCATTGATAATTTCGTGCATGGATCAGGTGAAACCCTAGCTGCCTCAATTGCAGCTGCTCATGAAAACAAAGAACCTTGGTTTGGTTTTTACTGGGCTCCGACATCGGTGCTTGGCAAATACCCTATGACCTTAGTTGAGATGGCTCCACATGATCCAGAAAAGCATACCTGCAATATCACTGCAGACTGTGCGACACCATCAATGAGTGCCTTTCCTCGAAGTGTCGTGGTTACAGTTCTTTCTAAAGAATTCATGGCCAAAAATTCTGAAATCTCAAATCTGATGACAAATCTATCTTTCACTAACTCACAGATGGGCGAAACGCTCGCTTGGGTCGAAGATAACAATGCTTCCTACGATGAAGGTGCGGTATACTTCCTAACAACCTACAAGGATGTTTGGGGGTCGTGGCTTAACGAGGCGGCCAGAGAGAATCTTTCTTCATTGCTTCAGTAAAGTGCATAGCCAGGGGCGTCTTCAAGACGCTCCTACTGTATTAAAGTGACTTGAGGAGTAGGATTTGTGACCTTATATGATAAATTATTCAGCTTCTTGGGATTGAGCGACTGGTGCAAATCCGAAAATAAAGCAATAATTTCGTTGAAAGACCTTTCAGCACAAGCTGCAGGAAAGGAGGCATCTGGGCCGTTCTTTCCGATACCATCATTAGATAATCTGAATGAAAGCTGTAGCCGCGTGATTAAGTCTCGTGATGTAACTAATGGAATAGAAGAAGGATTTCTAGCAGCTAAACCTGCCTTAAAAACTGTTCTTGACCCAATCACACAACCGCTCAGTTGGATGTTGGATGGCGCACTTTGGGTATTTGAATCGACTCCGTGGTTCATCATGGTGCCGATTCTGGTAGCAATTTCCTGGTATGCGTCTCATTCACGCCCTGTATCAATCTTCGTAGCTATCTCGATCATGCTGCTGGCATTCGTAGACCATTATGATGAGACAATGCAGACTCTATCTATTGTCTTTGTCTGTACGACAATATCAGTAGTTTTTGGTGTACCCATAGGCATTGCCATGTCGAATTCTGACAGACTTCAAAGAAGTCTCCTACCGCTGCTTGACCTACTTCAAACACTACCAACATTTGTTTATCTGATCCCACTGATATTCCTTTTTTCTGTGACGGAATCTAAGCTCTATGGGATTGCAATTATCCTTTACGCGATCGTGCCAGTAATTCGTCTGACCGATCTTGGTATCCGCCTTGTAGACTATGAGTTCATCGAAGCTGCCAATGCTTTTGGAATGAATGATAGGCAGAAGTTGATTCGGGTAAAACTCCCTTTAGCTCTGCCTAATATAATGGCTGGTGTCAACCAGACAATCATGATGAGCCTTGCAATGGTCGTGATAGCCTCTCTAGTATCGGCGCCAGGCCTGGGTGTGAATGTTCTTCGTGGCATTCGCAACCTTGAACTGGGTGTGGGAATCATTGCTGGTATCGGTATTGTGCTGCTAGCAGTGATCCTTGATCGTGTCTCCAAGGCTGCCCTCAAACGGATCGATAAGACCCGTCCTAAAGATTAAGGAGTAGCTTTTATGACACAAACAATGGTCAGCCTTCGCGGTATCTATAAAATCTTTGGCCCAAATGATAAAGAGTTGTTGCATCATGTTCAAAACGGGATGGGCAAGGAAGAGTTGATGGAAAAGTACAAGCACATACTGGCCCTCAATAACATCAACATTGATATACAGGCTGAAAAAATCACAGTAGTAATGGGACTATCTGGCTCTGGCAAATCTACACTGATTCGCCATCTAAACCGTTTAATAGAGCCTACTGAGGGCGAGATATGCCTTCTGGGTGAAGACTTGACAGTTCTATCCGAAGTCGATATTCGCAAAACTCGTCAGGAAATGATGTCGATGGTATTCCAGAAATTTGCACTCCTGCCTCATGAGACTGTACTAAAGAATGTGGGTATGCCACTTTCGGTTCGTGGAATGGACGAAGCTGATTGCGATAAAGAAGCTTCCAAGTGGATTGATCGTGTTGGGCTGAAAGGATACGAAGATAGCTATCCATGGCAGCTTTCAGGAGGCATGCAGCAACGTGTGGGCGTCGCCCGTGCTTTAACAGCAAATACACCCATCATGTTGATGGACGAGGCCTTTTCAGCCCTCGATCCACTAATTCGAACCGACATTCAGGACCTGTTGTTAGAGTTGCAAAAAGAGCTACAGAAGACTATCATTTTCATAACCCATGATCTTGATGAAGCTTTAAAGCTAGCTGATTACCTTGTGATTCTTAAGGACGGCTATGTCGTGCAACAGGGTGAGCCGCAGCACATCCTAATGAACCCCAATGATCCTTACATCGAAGACTTTGTAAGTGACATAAATCGAGCACGGGTTCTGCGGGTCCGTTCGATTATGGCCCCGCTTGGCGACGGTAAATTGCCATTAGATGCGCATGGGGAAGTGGACGTGAACGACACGCTCGAAAGCATGATCTTACGATCTGGAGGGGATACGTCCCACACCTATGTCGTCAAGGATGGGGGAAAGACAGTCGGCACTCTGGATATGAACGAACTGGTTCGAGCCCTTGTCCCTCGCGTCGCATCCGAAACCACTACACGTCAGTCCTGACTATTCTAAATGTTTATGAATAAAAAGTCAGCATAGGGTTCAGAGGGTTTGGTGTGTACCTTGCTCCTTAAAACACACCATATTAAGGGATTAGAATCACTGAATATGAAGACCAATTAATTATAAGTGGCAATCTAAATTGGATGTTGCTCATATTAAATCTACTCATTATGGAAAAATTACTAAGAAAAAAAACCAATCAAGAGATTAAAAATTAATACCTTTTTTGTAGATCCAGAATCGAACAAATTATTCCTAAAATAATTGCATGGTTGGATCTGACTCAGCCTGTTCCATCATCCAGTCAAAAAATATATCAAGATTTGGATTGAGTCCTTTTTCTTTTTGTCTCGCCAAATACCATTGGCCTGGCTCTGGCACTGAAATGTCGAATGGTCGAACTAGGCGCCCCCTTTCTAGATCAGTTTTGCAAAACGGCTCTCTGGCCATACATATTGCTCGGCTGTTCAAAGTGGCATCGCGTACAAGTGGGTAATTATCAAAGATAGGGCCAAATTTCAAATTCTTGCGGTCTATATCCGCTGCATCCAACCAACAATCCCAATCATCTGGCTCAGCCCATGTGTTTGGGACGCTCAAAAATAAGAAATTTCTTAGTTGTTCCAGTGACATTTCATCACTTAATGAACTCATGTAATCTGGAGAACATACTGGGAAGATATTTGTTTTGAAAAAGGGTTTGTAGTCAAATCTATCATCAAACGGTGGCGCGTTGAACACGCCAATATCGAACCGATGGATATCATAATCACCGTCTTCAAAGTTAGAAACTATGCGCACGCGAGTGTTTGGATTGTTTTGAAGAAAATCTGCTAATCTAGGCTGAAGCCACATGGTGTTGAAACTTGCATAAGACTGGAAAAGAATTACATCAGGCTCATCAGGATACTGGACACGCCTAGTGGCTTTGACAATACCTTGAATGTGTTCACGGATCGCCGGGTAATATTGTTCCCCAGCCGGTGTCATTTCAACCGAGCGACTTGTACGTTCAAGCAGTTTAACGCCGATTAATGTTTCCAGTGCTTTAACTTGGTGGCTGACAGCAGCATGTGTTACGCAAATTTCCTCAGATGCGTCACGGAAACTCTTGAGACGCGCCACCGCTTCAAAGGCACGAAGTGAAACCAAACTTGGGATACGAGTGTTCAAATCTGATAATCCTTTTTTTTAATAAAATACGTTAATCATTTAGCATGAATAACCAATATTGGACCAAGCGCCATAGAAGTATGAAAGGTTATTATAGTTTTAATATTAATAATATTCTACTTAAATTAAAACGGCATCATATAAAAAAATTTAATGATTAAAAAAATTTGTCATTTGAATATCGTTTAAAAAAAATCAATTTGGTATATATTTAGTTAATTCAAAAAAATTAACTTTCATGACAATTCGATTTCCCTCATCAAATGCATATGAATACCCATTACTTATCAAACAATTGCTGTCTAGGTCAAGCATTGCGTCCACACAAAATGAAATTGTAAGTGGGACCGAAATGCGCTTGAGCTATGCAGACTTGAGTAAGCGCATACGCCAACTTTCCAATTCTCTCAAGGATTATGGAATTAGCGAGGACATGTGTGTTGGTGTCATGGATTGGGATACGCATCGATATCTTGAGTATTTTTTCGCTGTACCAATGATGGGAGCAACCTTATTTACGATCAACGTGCGTTTGTCTCCAGCCCAAGTTCTCTACATGATCAATCACAGTCAGACAGACTTATTAATAGTGCATCAGGATTTTATGTCGCTCATAGATAATATAAAGTCAGACTTTGATCGAGATATCATCATCGTAAAGATTGGGAGTGGTGAAAAATATGAACAGTGGATAGGTGATGCGCCAATCGACTTTCATTTTCCTGATTTTGATGAAAATAAAATTGCAACCCTTTTCTATACGAGCGGGACCACTGGCAACCCCAAGGGTGTCAGCTATTCACATCGACAGCTGGTACTTCACACATTGGGCCTAGTCGCTGGTTTCGGTGCGTGGCCTGGAAATGCCGGATTTCATCGCGATGATGTCTATATGCCTTTGACACCCTTGTTTCATGTCCACGGGTGGGGATTTCCATATGCGGCAACTATGCTAGGTTTACAACAGGTCTATCCTGGGCGGTATACGCCAGAGAGAATCTTGCATTTGATTGCACAAGAAGGCGTTACCTTTTCACATTGTGTGCCCACCATTATGTCAATGGTGTTGGAGCATTCTAGTTGTCAGAAAACTGATCTAAGCAACTGGAAAGTTATCATTGGTGGAGCTGCTTTACCAAAAGGATTGCAAGACCGAGCAGCAGCTATTGGCATTTCATTGCATTCAGCATATGGGATGTCTGAGACTTGTCCGTTTCTGACTGTTGCAGATTTGTCCAGTGATGATCCAAAGGTGCAAGCTCAATCTGGCTTCCCTGGGCCTCTAGTTGATATTCGAGTTGTGACAACAGATATGAGAGATGTTCCGCATGACGGTGAAACTACTGGTGAAGTTGTTGTAAGAGCTCCTTGGTTGACTCAAAGCTATCTGAGTAACATTCAATCCTCAGATGAGCTTTGGAGAGGAGGATATCTGCATACCGGGGATGTTGGATATATCCGGGACAATGGATCGTTGCAGATAACTGATCGCCTCAAGGATGTGATCAAGACTGGTGGTGAATGGATTTCTTCACTGACATTGGAGAACATAGCATCGTTTTGTAATGGTGTTGAAGAAGTAGCGGCGATCGGACTATCTCATGCAAAGTGGGGAGAAAGGCCAGTATTAGTCATCAAACCTTCAAAAGATGTCGACCCTGACCTTGTGCGTTTGAACGTTTTAGAAGAAATCCAATCTTATATTGACGCAGGCGAGCTTTCGAAATGGTCAGTTCCAGACGATATTATCTTTGTCAAGGAACTTCCTAAAACCAGCGTTGGTAAGCTCGACAAGAAAGCCTTAAGGCAAGACTTTTCAAAACACTTGGATTTAAAATCATGACAGATAAGCAGCGTCGTATTAAGGCGCTTATCCATTCTATTATTACTTATCTTCGGGCTGATAGAACCTTAAACCATGGTGTCGATTTAACGCTGGACAAGCTGGAAAAAATCGATTTGAGCGATGAGCAACTCGTTGATATTGCACCCCAGGGAACAAGACATGACAAGGTTCTAAAGCAGGCCATAGATGAAATTAAATACTCCAAGTTGCAGGAAATTGCCCGTTGTATGGCTTTATCTAAAGATGATCTAGAATGGCGTGAAGACAGTGACCAATTCTATCCAGCCGATTCTGATGTAGGAGAGGGATACAGGCAATGCAACTTGCATTCTGTACTTATTGGCCCTGATGGATGTGGGTATCGCCATCCAAATTTCTCCTTAGGTATTTTTATGTTAGGTCCACGGACACTCTACAGAGATCATAACCATCCTGCGCCAGAGCTTTATTTAAACTTATCCGAAAAATCAGGTTGGCGGTTAGGGGCAAATGAATGGCGAGATTATAAGGCCGGGTCAGTGATTTGGATTCCATCTGGTGCGAATCATGCCACTCGCGTATATGATCAACCGTTCATCTCAATTTGGTGCTGGCTTGAGAAAGTAAATTCGAGCTGCAACCTCGTTCATTTCGATGATTGGGCTGAAATCGAACATGACCTTACCCAAAAATCAAATCAAGATTTCAAATATGATTTTGAATGAATACTCTGGTGTCGTTAACTTCATTGAGCTGCAGGCTCTGCCAGTAAATCTACTTAACTGTAAGATGAAACAGGCACCCTCTTAGTTAATGATCCAAACACTAAATTTAGGAGATGTATATGAAGCTACCCACATTTAATTTTAAAAACATTGTTGTTGAAACTGACAAAAATATAGCTATTGTAAGTCTCAACCGTTCAACCAAGAGAAACGCTCTTAATGCGGAAATGATTGAGGAGTTAATTTCAATTTTCTCCGCGTTTCCTCGTTATGGTGTAAAAGCTGTTGTGTTGCGTTCAGAAGGCGAACACTTTTCTGCCGGTTTGGATTTAATTGAACACCTGCAGCAAGAGCGCTCAGCTTCAGATTTTATGCAGGTATGTCTTCGGTGGCATGAAGCATTCAACAAAATAGAGTATAGCGGAATACCTGTAATTGCAGCCCTTAAGGGTGCAACAATTGGTGGAGGTCTTGAACTGGCTTCTGCAGCTCACATTCGTATAGCTGACCAAACCACTTATTTTGCCTTACCGGAAGGACAGCGTGGTCTATTTACCGGTGGAGGTGCGACAATTCGAGTTTCCGAACTCATCGGCCGTGCACGCATGATAGACATGATGCTAACTGGGCGCATCTATAAAGCAAATGAAGCTTTAAGCATTGGTCTATGTCAATATCTTGTCGAAAACAATAGCGATGCAAGTGCAATCGAAATTGCAAAAGCTGTTGCCGAAATACCCCCACTTTCTAACTTTGCAATCTGCTCAACAATTTCTCATACGCGCAACATGTCTGCACTTGATGCATCCTATATGGAATCTTTTGTTGCTGGTGTGGTTAATACTCAACCTGAAGCAAACGAAAGACTAAAGGCTTTTGCTAATAAAACCGCTGTGCGCGTGAAGGCTGACTGACATGAGTAATATAACAAAAATAATTAATTACCATGCTATAGAGGGTATTGCTACGATAACAATGATGTCTGAACCGATCAATGCGCTCAGTCTTAATATGCGACAAGCACTTACTAAGTATTTACAGAGGGCGATTGATGATGATCAGGTAGAAGCAGTTATGATTGCATCAAAACTTAGAGTCTTTTCAGGAGGCGCTGATATTGAGGAATTTCGAACGGGGAGCTTGTGGGAAAAACCAAACCTTCCTGACGTCTGCCTGATGATTGAAAACTGTAAGAAAACGGTTATTGCATTAATAGAAGGCCATGCAATGGGCGGCGCTTTGGAATTAGCGCTTGCTTGTGATTATCGGGTTGCTACATCAGATGCATTGATGGGCTTACCTGAGATTAAGTTAGGACTGCTACCTGGAGCAGGGGGAACCCAGAGACTTCCTAGGATTATTGGGTTGGAATCTGCAACTCAGATGATTCTTTCAGGTGATCCTATATCAGGTCATTTTGCTCTGTCTTGTGGTCTGGTTGATGCGATATATGAAAATGATCAGGCGTTAATGATGGCGCAGCAGTTCACTAAGAATATAATGCTTGGAGAGAATCCTAAACGCAGTTGTGCAGATTTGATTGTCACACACCCTGATCCAAAAGGGTTTCTTGAGGATTTTAGTGCTAAGATTGAACCAAAAACCAGAAACCTTGTCGCCCCACAGAGGTGCCTGAAATCAATAGAGGCTGCTTGCAATTTGCCACTTAATGAAGGTTTGATAAAAGAAATGGCAGGTTTTGCCGAATTGTTAAAGACTCCTCAATCTAGGGCAGGACGACATCTTTTTTTTGCAGAGCGAGAATGTATCAAGGTTCCTGGAGTTAGGAATGACCATCAGCCACGTGACATCAACAAAGTTGCTGTGATTGGTGCAGGAACAATGGGACGTGGTATTGCCATAACTTTTCTTGAGGCAGGGTATGCGGTTACGCTACTAGAAACGACACAAGATCTACTAGAACAGGGATTGAATCAGATTTTAAAGCATTTCCAGCGTGCAGCAAGCAAAGGACGGTTCAATTCCAAAAAAGCAGAAATCCTTTCCTCAAACGTCACTGGAACGCTTAGCTATAGAGATATTGCGGATGCAGACCTTATAATTGAAGCAGCATTTGAAAACATGGATGTCAAACAACAGATCTTTGTGAAATTGGACCGGTATGCAAAACAAGGTGCGATATTGGCTTCGAATACATCAACATTGGACCTGAATGAAATCGCCAAATTCACTTCCCGCCCAGAGGATGTCATTGGTTTCCATTTCTTTAGCCCTGCGAATGTAATGCGGTTATTGGAAGTGGTGCAAGGAGCCAAGACTGCACCCGATATAATTGCAACGTCAATCAAGGTAGCAAAGAAGATCAAAAAGCTCCCTGTTACAGTTGGGGTGTGCTTCGGCTTTGTTGGAAATCGAATGCTGGAACCATATTTCCGTGAAGGGTCACGCCTTCTCCTTGAAGGGGCAACACCCAAACAGGTGGATAATGTCCTTGAGAACTTCGGCATGGTCATGGGAATTCACGCAATGGCAGATCTAGCCGGAGTTGATGTAGGCGCACGAGTTCGTCAGGGACGACGAAATGAAATTGCACATGATCCGACTTACCAGGTCGTTCAAGATAGACTTTTTGACTTGGGGCGACTAGGACAAAAAACTGGGCATGGAAGCTATTTATATGATGGTCGTACTCGGATTGAAGATCCAGAGATTGTTAAAATCAGCACAGAGTTAGCAGATTTTCATGGCGTGTCTCGTCGGCACATCGACAACACAGAAATCCTTGAACGATGTCTGTTTCCCCTAATCAATGAGGGTTTTTTAATCCTAGAAGAAGGCATTGCATTGCGTCCCAGCGATTGTGATCTAATCTGGGTTAATGGTTATGGCTTTCCTAGCTGGCGTGGAGGCCCAATGCACTATGCTGATGAAATCGGATTGAATCAGGTTCTTGAGCGAATGAATCACTACCGGAATTCGCTTGGCGCCTATGGTGAGATGTGGTTCAAGCCTTCACCATTGTTGGAAAAACTTGCAACTACAGATAAAACACTTGCCGCACATTTTGATGTCAAAAAGGAAAAATTATGAAAGAAGCTGTTATCATCTCAACTGCACGAACCCCAATTGGTATTGCCTTTAAGGGTTCGTTGAACAATATCAAATCACCATCCATGATGGGTCACGCCATACGGCATGCAGTTGAACGTGCAGGTGTTGATCCAGGAATGATCGAAGATGTCGTCATCGGATCAGTCCTGACTGCTGGGACAGCAGGTATGAATGTTGCTCGTTTATCCGCTCTAGCGGCTGGTCTTCCAAATTCAGTTTCGGGTCAGACGATTGATAGGCAGTGTTCATCAGGATTGATTGCGATTGCAACAGCTGCAAAACAGATAATTGTGGATGGGCAGAAAGTTGCTGTTGCAGGAGGTCAGGAGAATATTTCCGCCGTTCAGAATGCCTATTTGAAATGGGCGAGCGATGAGCAAGATTCAAATGTTATCGCTCAATCTAAGCACGCCTATATGCCGATGTTGAATACGGCAGAATATGTGGCCCAAGCTTATGGAATAAGCCGCGAGGCTCAGGATGAATACGCTGCATTATCGCAGAAACGGACAGCATATGCACAGGCTGCTGGCGCTTTTGATGTTGAGATCGCCCCGATTACATCTATTAAGCGGGTTATAAACCGTGAAACTGGAGAGGAAACTTTAGAAAAGGTGAACTTGTCAAAAGACGAAGGCAACCGACCAGATACTTCTATCAAAACACTTGGCCAGTTGAACCCAGTTATCGAAGGAGGCAACATAACTGCTGGAAATGCAAGCCAGCTTTCAGATGGAGCTTCAGCTTGTGTTCTTATGGAACGAAAAACGGCTGAGCAAAATGGCCACACACCACTAGGTATTTATCGCGGTATGGTAGTTGTAGGAAACGCACCAGAAGAGATGGGAGTGGGACCAATCTATGCCATTCCTAAACTGCTGAAAAATGCAGGCCTTAATATCAATGACATAGGATTGTGGGAGCTTAATGAAGCCTTCGCTTGCCAAGTTCTATATTGTCGTGACCATCTTGAAATAGACCCAGAAATCTATAATGTGAATGGTGGTGCCATTTCGATTGGCCACCCCTATGGCATGACGGGTGCGAGACAAGTAGGTCATGCTCTGATTGAAGGTAAGCGACGAGGTGTAAGATACGTGGTGACATCCATGTGTGTGGGCGGAGGCATGGGAGCCGCAGCACTGTTTGAAGTTGTATGAAATTAGATAGCGCTCTAGATATTAACTCATTACATTTAATAAAATAACTTTTATGTCTTCAAACAACCTTCAACATATTATTGGTGGCAAGAAACACCCTGGATCATCAGGCCGAAGCCTAGATGTTTTTAATCCTGCCACTGGCAAAGTCACTAATACAATTGAAGCTGCTAGTGCAAAAGATACTGCCAAAGCCATTCAAGTGGCCAGTGATGCCTTTGAAGAATGGAGTCAAGTTCCTCCCTCTAAACGGGCTCAAATCATGTTTACTTATCGCGAGCTTATTATTAAGCACACCAATGAACTCGCAGAATTAGTTTCAAAGGAACACGGTAAAACCTTTGCAGATGCTAAAGGTGAAGTGGGAAGAGGTCTTGAGGTTGTGGAGTACTGCACGGCAATTAACAATCATCTGAAGTCAGACTTTAGTGCGGATGTCTCCAGAGGCATTGATAGCCATAATTTGCGTCAAGCGCTCGGCGTCTGTGCTGGCATCGTTCCGTTTAACTTCCCTGCGATGGTGCCGATGTGGATGTATCCAATTGCAATTGCCTCTGGCAACACCTTTGTTTTAAAGCTCTCAGAGAAAGTACCTTCGTGCGGGTTAAGACTGACCGAACTCATGCATGAAGCTGGTCTTCCAGATGGCGTTCTAAATACAATCGTTGGCGATAAAGAAGCAGTCGATGAAATCCTAACCAACCCTCAAGTGCGAGCAGTAAGTTTTGTTGGCTCTACCGGTGTGGGTGAGTACATTTATCAAGAGGGATCAAAGAATAACAAGAGAGTTCAGGCATTATGCGGCGCTAAAAATCATATGATAGTGATGCCCGATGCTGATCTTGATCAAAGTAGTGATGCAATCATTGGAGCTGCTTATGGCTCTGCAGGTGAAAGGTGTATGGCCATCTCTGTAGTCGTTGCAGTCGGAGATGAAACAGCAGATCAGCTGATTGAGTCACTTACACCTAAAGTTAAGTCACTGAAAATTGGCGCTTATGATGAGCCTGGTGTTGAGATGGGTCCAGTCGTCTCCAAGGAAAGTCAGGAAAAAATTGTCTCTTATATTGATGCTGGACTGAAAGCCGGTGCAGATCTTAAAGTGGATGGAAGATCTGAGACAGAAAGAGATGGCTTCTTTGTAGGCGGATGTCTATTTGACAATGTCACCTCTGACATGTCAATCTACACTGATGAAATCTTTGGTCCAGTTCTCTCTGTGGTTAGAGTCTCAAGTTATGATAAAGCGCTCAAGCTAGTCAATGACCATGAATATGGTAACGGTACAGCCATTTTTACTAGGGACGGTGATACAGCGCGCCACTTTACAACGAATGTGAAAGTTGGCATGGTTGGCGTTAACATACCTATCCCTGTTCCTGTTGCAATGCACAGTTTTGGCGGTTGGAAGAGATCTCTTTTTGGCGGCTCCTCGATTCATGGGATGGAAGGCGTGAGGTTTTATACGCAGCTTAAAACGATTACTTCGAGATGGCCATCTGGCATTAGAAAGGGCGCTCAGTTTAATTTTGAGAGTGGGAAAGACGTTTAGATTATAACTTTATGCCTGAATCACTCTACAAAAAAGCACTCGAATATCACCGTCAGGACAAACCTATATGGATCAAAGGAAGTCATGCACAATAAAGATATATTTAATCAACACTATTAAAGACAACTGTGATTAATTTTAAGGTAGAAGAAAATATTAAGTAAGTAATATTTGCCTCCTCCTAGGGTAGTAATAATTTATTGATAACTTTTGGCTTTATAAGTCATTCAAGTCATGCAAAGTGCATAACATGAATGACTTGTTTATCAAAAAGTATTTAACTCAAATCATAATCCTTTATCCATTCCTCGTTACTTTGAGCGTTTGTCTTGACCACTCGATTGTAAGTTGATTCATGTTTGGTAATTATCAAAACTGTCTTGTTGGTTCGATCTCTATATTTTTTAATAAATATTCCAAGTTTGTTTAGAGCGTTATCATAGCGAGATAATTGCTCCGTAACACCTTTTGCTGTTCTTACGTTCTTAATGTTGCCATTAATGGTAAGTGGCTCCAATTGAGTAAGCAGCTCGATTGGGCTACCCTTGAATTCAGATTGACCATCAAACATTAAAACAAGTGCAGATGCAAACCCAGAAGACTCTATAGAATCCAAGTGGGATTGTTCCAAGTTCTCTCTGTAAGCTAACATAAACTCATTCTTCATCCATCCATATGCTTGCCTAGCAGCTGTTGCCCATTTGCTAAAATCACCCATTCTGGGTAGATTATTAATTCTTGTATTTTCATACTGATTTAGTGCGACACTCAAGCCATCAAGTAGTGCGCCCAGAATCGATGGAATGTCACTAATAAAAGCATTCCAAATTGAAGTTTCGGACCTGTAGAGTTGAACTTTAGACAAGTCAATCTTAATGCTTCGACTAGCCATATCACTTCGTTTTGCAATTTCATCAATACCATTAAGAAGGATGGGCTTCTTTAGGGAAATTGTGAATTCTTCGTTGGTGGTGTAGAGCTTTCTTACTGTCTGATTATCGCCTGTAGATATTTTGCACAGAGCATCGCTCTGATTCGCGCTGATACCCGACAAATTATCAAAAGCAAGAACATGGTTATTGGCACCTATCACTCTTAAATCGTCTGTTTTTGGTTTGGATAACAAGGTTGCCTCGTTTGGGTCTACTAGCTCTCTAAGCATACGAGAAATCGTTGTTTTACCGCATCCTGCTGACCCTGTTAATACAAGCATGGGGTAAGCCCCAGTACCGGCCTGCATACTCATCAATAACCAGCCAACAACCAGAACAAAATCTTTCTCTTTGATGTTGATGTGTTTCTTGAGAAGGTTGATATCTCCCTGAGTTTTCGGAATCTTTAGGGCACGCATATTTTTTGATCTAATAAATGAGACAGGTGATTTATTGATTATGGACCATCCTGATGAATCAACTTTTATTACTTGCCAGTCTTCATTGCACAGGTCGATGTATAGCTCATTATTCATTTGTGCAACCCTTAAATATACTTCTTCTGTTGGCGAGTCAAAGGTAGCAATCCCTCGAAGTGTGGTTAAGGCAGAATCAAAGCTTGCATTAGATAGACCCTCTCGATGCTGAGACCACAACTGATGCGAAATCCAGTCTCTAAAACCCATCGATGTAAGATTCCATATTTCAATGTGGTTGTTGAGCGATATTTTTGCAAAGGCCTCCCCATGGCTGTCATGGAAAAACTTGCACTGCTTTGTTGCAATGCCAATTAAGATGACATCTTGTTTTTGTTTATCCTCAATGTCACACTTAGCATTATCATCTGTAGTTTTTATTTTGAGCTTATCAGGACTTTTGTTGTTCACCTCTTGCAAAATGGAGGATTGATCTTTTGTATTATTTTTTGACATCTAACAACCCCTTCATTTCTCCGGTTTGGTTGAGTGTATTTTGTTCTGAAGAAGCTACAGTATCTAACAACCCTCTGGCTTCGCCGGTATGAGTGAATGTGTTGTTTTCGATATAAGCCTCTAAATCAGATTGACGGTAACGTACAATTTTTCCCATTTTTATGTATGGAATCTGTATTCCGGTACCCGTGTATCGACTATTAGCTAATGATTTATCATTAACGCCAAGAAAATCACTTGCTTGTTTTGTATCGAGTAGTCCGTTGCTCGGTTGTTTTATTTTTGATAGCCTATCAGCCATAATCTAACTCCTATATAAATAATTAAATACCTGTTCATGTCATTGTTGAACATTGTTAATAAATATCCAATACAAGCCTATCCCTCGCTATTGACAAGGATGAATTATGAGTATTTATGTGATAGTTGCTTTAGTGATGCACATTTAAACTATCCCTAACTACTGTCAGGGATAGAAAAATTGGCTATTTTTTTGGTGGGTTATTGTAATCAGAGACATAATTTTGCAGAGTTTTTGCCTTTGGCTTTTCTGCTCCTTCGCGCTCAATAGGAACAAGTTCTTTAGACAATTGCTGATAGAAATTCTTATCTTTTAATATGGAGCTAGTACCTTTTAATTTGCCATCGTAGAGTTTTAAAGCGACTAACGTGGCAATAGTATTATGAATTGTTGCCCATCTTTTGTAGTTGTTATATTTCTCAAATGTAGTATCCCCTTGTTGCGGTTCAATCAACTCAGAAAACTCTAACCATTCAATAAATGCAGATGTTTGAATATCGTATTCCCATTCATCAAAAAGAGACGTATTCAACCCAGAAAACTCTAGCCCGCTTTGATTTAATAATGAGAACTCTGGTGAATTCCGAATAATTTTGTATATGGGGTTATGTATATCCTGCTCAATGTCGGAGATAAAGCTAGGATTTTCATTAAAAAAGTGAGTTGGCAAGTCTAGCAAGATAAATAGACATTGCTTTTTCTTTATTATCTTAAATGTGTGGACATTTGCCAAGGTAATGTTGTTGGGGTTTGACATGCTTTCTGACAAATTTTGCGACATTAATTCCCACTCGGGTAGAGCCTTGCTCCTTAAGTCTCCAAGAGCTGCGATTGATGCAATAGCATCTTTAATTTTTGTTAAGGTGGCTGGTGGATTTATAAATTCAACTTCTGTCATCTCACTTGCTCCAATATGTAGTCAGTAATCTTATTCATGGGTTCACGCAGTCGTTCCATATCTGTAATGATATAGCCGCCAGTCACATCTCGTTGATCTTTATGGTTCAGTAGTTGCTTGAGGGCGTAGGTGTTAATGTCAAGGCTTTCAGCAATTGTAATAAATGTTCTACGCAGGTCATGTAGATTGAAATATACACCACTAATTTTTCTAACTTTATCGAGTTGTTTTTTCGGGTCGTTAAGTGGCTTGTCGTGCGTTGTTCCTTGAAATATATACAGACTGTCTGACTTGCGACGCTCCAACACTTCTAACAAAAATGGTGTTAACGGCAATGAGTGTGTCTCGTGGTTTTTGGTGTCCTCGATAGTAAGTGAGTGGTCTTTGAAGTCTATATTTGACCACATTAGGTTCGTTGCTTCTCGCCTACGTAATCCTGTAAAAAGAATAAATAAGAATAAGTCTCGGCAAATTTCGGCTGTGTTTGGCTGCTTAGTGTTTAGTTGGTGCTGAGGTAGCTCCATAACTGCTTTGAACCAAGCTTTAAGGTCATAAGTTTTAATTACAGTTTGCTTTCTTTTTTCTCGATTCCAAGCCTTTACATGGCTCAATACTTTTGTTGGGTTGTGTAATACAATGGGCATGTCATTACTGTCTATATATTCACCCATCGCATAGTTAAAATAAGCTCGTAAATGACGCATTACAGTATTAGCTCTTGTGGGAGATTTATCAGTAATAGCACGGTGTCGCTTCTCAATCATATTGCGAGTAATATCTATAATGGGCGTGTCTTTCCAGTCGATTAGGTAGTTATTAAAAGCACCTTCGTAGCCCTTTTTCGTGTTGTTCTGTAAGTTCGTGCCACGACTTCTGATGTAGTCTGAGAATACTTGGCCGAGAGTGATTTTCTTGAGTGCACTCTCTTCATCTTGTTCATTAGGGTTAATGCCTTCGCTGATGATTCCAAGTGTTTTAATTGCTAATTTTCTAGCAACTTGGATAGACATTTCTGGATATCTTCCGAGTGTAATAATTTTTGGCTTTTTGTTTATTCGTCTTTGGACAACAAAAGACTTAACAGCGTTGCTTGTAACTCTTAAGCTTAATCCAGGAGTTGCTGAATCGTGATAGTAGGGCCTTGAACCTCCTATGGGAATAGGGAGGTTGTTAATAGTCGTCTTGGTGAAGTTGATTGTATTCTTATCTTTCATTAGATCTTTTAATAATATGGGATTACGCTGGGATTACGTTATTAGATTATTTGTATAGTTGTAGCGTTGTATAGAATGGATTGTATTTTCCACATAATCCTTTAAAATAGGGCTTTAATTGACATACAATGGATTATAGTGGAAAGTAATGGAAACTACAAGATACATTTTCATAATGCTGGGGTCGGTGGTTCAAGTCCACCCATAACCACCAT
>Ga0257112_10000434_pt1 | contig 17438 bp, 11 predicted proteins | sample LP_taG_5_FD_191565 | JGI IMG/M metagenome (GOLD analysis project Ga0257112, IMG submission 191565) | Marine microbial communities from Northeast Subartic Pacific Ocean, Canada - LP_J_2015_P26_1000m | ecosystem: Environmental > Aquatic > Marine > Oceanic | place: Canada: Northeast Subartic...
TGCACAGCAGCCTGACCGACGCCGTTGACCGAGTCGATGGCGCGGCGCTCGCCTGGGCCGCCTCAGGGGCGATGTCGCTGACCGGCGCCGCAGACGGTCCACCCCGACAGGTACCGGTACCGGTCGCCACCGGACTCGAGGCCACTGCCGAGGCGTTGTCCCAGTTCGGCGGAATCGAGGTGGACGGACCGGCGTTGCTGGGCGAGCGTGCGGCCATCGCCGGGCTGGGACGGGCCGGCACCACCTCGGTCGGGGGCCGGGCGCACCTGCTCGAATCGGCCGACGGCCCGGTCTGCCTGAACCTGGCCCGACCCGACGACGTCGCAGCACTGCCGGCGCTGCTCGAAGAGGCCGTCGACGGGGACGACCGGCGGGCCGTCCGACGTGCGGTCGGCGGGCGCACCAGTGCCTGGCTGGCCGAGCGGGCCGACCTGCTGGGCCTGCCGCTGGGCGTGCCGGGGACAGCGCCCGACGGTCCCTTCGCCGTCGTGGCCGAGGGCGGTGCCTTCGAACGCCCGGATGCCCCGCTCGTCGTCGAACTGGGTTCGCTCTGGGCGGCTCCCCTGTGCGGCGACCTCCTGCGACGCTCGGGATGTCGGGTAGTGAAGGTCGAGGCCACCGGTCGGCCCGACTCCGCACGGAAGGGGCCGGGCCGATTCTTCGACCTCCTGAACGGCGGCAAGGCCTCGGTGGCGCTCGACCTTCGCAGCAGCGCCGGGCGGGACTCGCTCCGGCGCCTGGTCGCCGCCGCCGACGTGGTCATCGAGGGCAGTCGGCCACGGGCGCTGGCCCAACTGGGCGTCGACGCCGGGCGGGAGGTCGACCGGGGTGCGGTCTGGGTGTCGATCACCGGCTACGGCCGAACCGGGCAGCGTGCCGACGGCGTGGCCTTCGGCGACGACGCTGCCGTCTCGGGAGGGCTGCTGCTCGAGGCCCCGCTCGCCTTCGTGGCCGATGCCGTCGCCGATCCGGCGACGGGCCTCGTCGCCGCCGCGGCCGTGCTGGGAGCCCTCGACGCCGGTCGCGGGGTGCTGCTCGACGTGCCGCTGGCCGGCGTGGCCCGGTGGCTGGCACGAGGCGACCCGGTTCCCTCCGGACACCACCAACTGCGTACCGCGCCGCCGAGGGCCAGGCCGGTTGGTCCACGGGCGGCGGACCTCGGGACCGACACCATGCACATGCTCGCCTGACGGAGCGTCAGGTCTACAGTGGCCCCATGAACAACGAGTCGGCGAACGGTGGGGAGTCGGGTCCCAGCGACGAACTGGCAGGGGAGATCGACGAACGGGCCGCCGACGGCCGCATGCCGGGCCGCCGGGGCCTCGCCACCCGCCAGCGCCTCCTCGACGCGACCGCAGAGCAACTCGAGTCGTGCGGTTACCGGGACCTCAAGGTCGTCGACATCGCCCGCACCGCCGGCACCTCGCCGGCCACCTTCTACCAGTACTTCCCGGATGCCGAGTCGGCCGTCCTCGTCCAGGCGGCGGTCCTGACCGAGGCGTGGCACGAAGAACTGCAGTTCCTGATCACCGGGCGTGACTGGTCGGGTGCCCCCGACGCGGCGGCGCACGAGGTGGTCGACGGGTTCCTCACCTTCTGGACCGACCACCGTGCGATCCTCAAGGTGCTCGACCTGGCATCGATGGAGGGCGACTTCCGCTTCCGCGACCTGCGCACGTGGCTCCTGAACGGCGCCACCAACGCCCTCGTGGACCTCGTCGCGGCGCACGACAGCGACATGGACCCGAAGGCGACGGCCGGTGTCGTCATCGCCATGCTGGCCCACGTCGCCAACCACCGTCCGGGCCTCGAACGGTGGGGCGCCGACCACGACGCCCTCGTCGCCACGGTGGCGGGGATCCTGCGCCACGCAATCGTCGGCTGACCCGCCTCGAAGCCCTCGCCGCTACCCTGCGCCCGGTGACGCACCGAGTCCGGTTCGCCCCGTCTCCCACGGGCTACCTCCACGTCGGCAGTGCCCGTACGGCCCTGTTCAACTGGCTGCACGCCCGTTCGACCGGCGGCACCTTCGTGCTGCGGATCGAGGACACCGATGCCGAGCGCAACCGTCCCGAGTTGACCGAGGCGCTCCTCGCCGAACTCGAGTGGCTGGGCCTGGACTGGGACGAGGGCCCCTACTACCAGTCGAAGCGTTCGGACCGCCATCGTGAGGTCGTCGAGGACCTGCTGGCCCGGGGACTTGCCTATCTCTGCGACGCCGACAACGACGAGGTCGACGGCACGGCACTGTCCGACGGGTTGGCCGTCCGCTTCCGGATGCCCGAGGGACGCACCATGGCCTTCGACGACATCGTCCGTGGCGAGGTCTCGTTCGACACCTCCGACCTCGAGGACTTCGTCATCTGGCGGTCGAACGGTTCGCCGATGTTCCTCCTGGCCAACGCCGTCGACGACGCCGACATGGACATCACCCATGCCATCCGCGGCGAGGACCTGCTCTCGGGCGTGCCCAAGGTGCTCCTGTTGCTCGACGCCATGGGCGTACCACACCCGACCTACGCCCACCTGCCGCTGCTGGTCAACGAGTCCCGCCAGAAGTTGTCCAAGCGGCGCGACGACGTGGCGATGGGCGACTTCCGCGAACGGGGCTACCTGCCGGAGGCGATAGTCAACTACCTCGCCCTGCTGGGCTGGGGACCGCCCGACGACGTCGAGGTCCGGCCGATCGGTGAGATCGTCGACCTCTTCCGCATCGAGGACGTCAACAAGGCGGCCGCCTTCTTCGACCTCAGGAAACTGGAGCACGTCAACGCCACCCACCTCCGGGGGCTCTCCAAGCCCGACTTCATCGACCGGGCGGGCCCCTGGCTGGCCGAGGCGCCCTGGGCACCCGACCGCTTTGACGAGGGCATCTTCGACCGCATGGTCGACCTGGTGCAGGAGAAGCTGCGGACGCTCGGCGACGTGGTCCGGTTCGTCGACTTCCTGTTCCTCGAGGACCCGGTCGACGACCCCGACTCCTGGCAGAAGGTGATGGTGGACGGACCCCTGGCCGTCGAGATGCTCGACGGCGCGGCGGGGGCGCTGGCCGACTGCCCCTGGGAGGCGGAGGCGGTCAAGGGCGCTGTGTTCGAGGTGGGCGAGGGGTTGGGGCTCAGGTTGGGCAAGGCCCAGGCGCCGGTCCGGGTGGCGGTGACCGGGCGCACGGTCGGGCCGCCACTCTTCGAGACCATGGCCGAGTGCATGGAACGCCACGAGGTCCTGCGACGCATCGATCGGGCCCGTCAGCGGCTCTGATCCAGCGCCGTCACACCGGGTGGGGGCGACGGACGCACGCCGTCGGCCGGTCGCTCGAATCCGAGAAGCCGTTACGCTGACGCCGCCCTCCGGGGCCCACCTTCGGGGGTGGTGTAATTGGCAACACAGCTGGTTCTGGTCCAGTCATTGAGGGTTCGAGTCCTTCCCCCCGAGCAAGAGGCGGTCTGAACGGCCGTCGCTACACTGAGCGCCGCCCACGGACCCGATTCACGTATCGGCCGTGGGCCTGTCACTGGCCCCGTTCGTCTAGAGGCCCAGGACGCCAGGTTCTCAACCTGGTAACACGGGTTCGAATCCCGTACGGGGTACGCGTTTCAATGGTCGGTCCTTCGGGGCCGGCCCGGTCACCCTTCCGGCTGGCGAGCGTGTGCTCAGCCCAGAAGGTGGCGGACGTGGGCCGTCTCGTTGACGCAGCGCACGGTGCGGATCCCGTTCGGTGAGGCGGTCACGCGGAGGATCCCGCAGTAGTCGTGGTAGATCCGGAACGGGTCGTCGTGGTCGAGGATCGTCTGGAGGAAGACGCCCATCACCATGCCGTGGCAGTACACGGCGACGGTGCGGCCCCGGTTGCGTTCCACGATTCCGTCGAAGGCGTCGGTGACCCGGAGCCGGAAGGCGGGATAGTCGCCTCCGAACACCGACTCCCGGTCCTCGAGGAACTCGCGCACGATGGCGTGGTCCTTGCCCATCTCCTCGGCCGGGACGTACTCGGAGCGGTGACGATCGGATTCTTCGAGTCCGACCACGGGCTCGGGTTCGAGTCCGAGGCGTCGGACCAGGGGGTCGGCCGTCTCGATGGCCCGGCGCATCGTGCTGGTGACGACGTGTTCGATGCCCTCCCCGGCGAGCAGGTCGGCCGTCACCTGGGCCTGGCGTCGGCCGATGTCGGACAGGGGAGGGTTGGCGCCTTCGCCGTCGGGGCGGGATTCGGCTTCGGGCCGTGCGTGTCGGACGATGAGCAGTTCCACGATGGCGGAGCCTACGGGGACGGAAGGGTCCGGCTCCCGGAAGGGTCCGCGTGACAACCCGCGAAAGGCGGGGTAAGTTCCGCGTCGAACAACGGGTCCGGTCCGTCGGATCCCGCTTCGGAGATTCCCGGCGGTTGGGCCCCTCAGAACGGGCCGGCGCATTAACGGGTCTTCCGTCGCATCCCCGCCGAAGCGGCGGTTCCCGGTGTCGACCCCAGGTCGGCCCCCGGTTCCCGCCACCGGGGGTCGATCGCTCTCTGAGCCGGTAGGGCGCCGCTGTGTCGGGATGGGCGGATTTGAACCGCCGACCCCCTGCTCCCAAAGCAGGTGCGCTGCCTGACTGCGCCACATCCCGGTTGGCTTGAGTGTAGGAGTCGGCGGGGCCTACGCTGTCGGCATAAAGCTCCGGGCATCTGCAACGATCGTCTGGGCCACTTGACCAGGAGGTCAAATGATGTTGAGGCGGTTGTGCATTGTCGTGTTCGCGGTGCTCGCCCCCTTGGCGTCGGTCCTGGCCTCTCCGGCGGCGGCGCAGGAGGAATGGCCCCAGTACTCGCGTGATGATGCCTTGGGTTGTGCCGTCACGACCTCCGAGGACGGAGCAGAGGAGAGGTCCTGCGACGACGGGAGTTACGGAACCCTTTGGGCCGACGGTTCGGGCTACTGGTACGACGCCGCCTCCGGCTGTCAGATCGACATCGACCCGGCCGGGGCGATCGTCTACGACTCGTGCGCCGACGGTGGCGGTGACGGATCCGATGACGGTTCATCCAACCAGGTCTATGACGAGGCGACCGGCTGTTGGATCAACGACTACGGGGACGGTAACGGCGACAGGAACTGCGACGACGGGAGTTGGGGCGGCAACTCGGGTGATGGGTCGGGTTACTGGTTCGACGGACCCACGGGCTGCTTCAACGAGTGGGACTCGTCGGGGACGATCGTCGACGAGTGGTGCGACGAGGGCGATGGTGGTGACGGTGGCGACGACGGTGGCGGTGGCGACGACGGTGGCGGTGAGCAGTCGGGTGAGTACGACGAGAACACTGGTTGCTGGAACGACGTCTGGGAGGACGGGACGGTGTCGTCGAACTGTGATGACGGCAGTTGGGGCGAGGCGCGTCCCGACGGTTCGGGCTACCGCTTCGACGCAATGGGCTGCTTCAACGAGTGGGACTCGTCGGGGGCGACCGTCGACGAGTGGTGCGACGACGGTGGCGGCGACGACGGTGGCGGTGGCGACGGTGGCGACGGTGGCGGCGAGCAGTCGGGTGAGTACGACGAGGCCACGGGTTGCTGGATCAACTCCTGGGACGGCGGCGAGGAGTGGAACTGCGACGACGGGTCACGCGGCTCGCGCTTCGACGACGGCTCCTCGAGCGAGTACGACCCCGCCACCGGTTGCGAGACACAACGGTCACCGGATGGCAGCGAGTACGGCTGGTGCGACAACGGGTCGAATTGGAACGTCGACGAGCAGGGCAACCGGTCGGAGTCGACGTATGACGAGGCCACGGGTTGCTACACGGAGACGCGGGACGGTTCCGTCGAGACGCGTTGCGAGGTCTACGACGAGGCAACCGGGTGCACCACCACCACCTACAGCGATGGCCGCGAAGACGGCTGGTGCGAAGACGGGTCGAGTTGGAACGTCGGCAGCGACGGCAACCGGTCGGAGTCGACCTACGACGAAGCCACCGGGTGCAACATCACGGTGAACTCGGACGGCAGCGAGAGCGGCTGGTGCGACGACGGCTCGAATTACTACGTCGACAGCGAAGGCAACCGCCAGGGAAGTACCTACGACGAGGCCACGGGTTGCTACACGGAGACGCGGGACGGTTCCGTCGAGACGCGTTGCGAGGTCTACGACGAGGCAACCGGGTGCACCACCACCACCTACAGCGATGGCCGCGAAGACGCCTGGTGCGAAGACGGGTCGAGTTGGAACGTCGGCAGCGACGGCAACCGTTCGGAGTCGACCTACGACGAAGCCACCGGCTGCACGGTTTCGGTGAACGCCGACGGCAGTGAGAGCGGCTGGTGCGACGGCGGGTCGAGTTGGTACGTCAACGAGCAGGGAGGCCGGTCGGAGTCGGCCTACGACGAGGAGACCGGCTGCACGATCTCGGTGAACGACGACGGCAGCGAGAACGGCTGGTGCGACGACGGGTCGAACTGGAACGTCGACAGTCGGGGCAACCGGTCGGAGTCGACCTACGACGAGGAGACCGGCTGTTACACGGAGACGCAGGGAGACGGTTCCGTCCAGACGCGTTGCGAGGTCTACGACGAGGCCACGGGCTGCAACGTCACGGCCTATGACGACGGCCGCGAGGACGCCTGGTGCGACGACGGGTCGAGTTGGTACGTCAACGAGCAGGGAGGCCGTTCGGAGTCGGCCTACGACGAGGAGACCGGTTGCTCGATCTCTGTGAACGACGACGGTAGTACCGGCGGCTGGTGCGAAGACGGCTCCAACTGGTGGGAGGACGCCTCGGGTAACCGCCAGGAGAGCAGCTACGACGAGGAGACCGGCTGCTACACCGAGAGCCGCTGGGACGGGTCGGTCGAGACGCGTTGCGAGTCCTACGACGAGGCCACCGGCTGCAACACCTCCACCTACAGCGACGGCAGCGGCAGCGTCTGGTGTGAGGACGGGTATAACTCGTGGACCGACGAGTTCGGCAACACCTCGGAGACGACCTACGACGAGGAGACCGGCTGCAGCACGACGAAGAACTCGGACGGCAGTGCCGACGTGTGGTGCGACGACGGCTCGGGTTCCCGGATCGACCAGTTCGGCAACGAGGAAAACTGGAACCAGCAGTACGACGAGGCATCTGGTTGTTCGACGACCACCAGGTCGGACGGTTCGGGGGATACCTGGTGCGACGACGGCTCCGGCTCGTACACGGACGAATACGGCCGAACCGAGTCGTGGATGAGCAGTTACGACGAATCGACCGGCTGCACGTCTGAGGAGCGGTCCGACGGGACCGTGAACATGTGGTGTGAGGACGGGTCCAACATGTGGACCGACGAGTTCGGCAACACCAGCAGCACCACCTACGACGAGGCCACCGGCTGCAGCTTCACCTCCAACTGGGACGGCTCCACCAATTCCTGGTGCGAGGACGGCAGCGGCTCTTGGACGGACTCCAGCGGCAACGCGCAGTCGTGGTCCGAGGTCTACGACGAGGCCACGGGTTGTCGGACGAACACCTACGACAGCGGCATGTCCGACACCTGGTGCGATGACGGCTCCGGCTCGCGGATCGACGAGTTCGGTCGGACGGAGTCCTGGACCCAGGTCCGGGACGACGAGACCGGCTGCACCACCGAGACCTACGAGACCGGTTCTTCCAACACCTGGTGCGATGACGGTTCCAACACGTGGGCCGACGAATTCGGCAACGTTTCGAAGTCGACCTACGACCAAGCGACCGGCTGCAGCGTCGAGACCCGTTCCGACGGCAGTTCCTCGAAGTGGTGCGACGACGGGACCAGCGAATGGACCGACGAATGGGGGAACACCTCGGTGAGCCTCTTCGACCACGATTCGGGCTGTTCGACCACCACAGAATGGGACGGATCGGCCAGCATCTGGTGCGAGGACGGCTCGGGTTCCTGGACCGACCCCGACGGCAACGTGCAGTCCTGGAACGAGGTCCGCGACGACGAGACCGGCTGCACCACCCAGAACTACTCGGATGGCTCCGTCAACACCTGGTGTGAGGACGGTTCGGGTTCGTGGACCGATCCGCATTCGGGTGAGGCCGTCTCGTGGTCGGCGGCCGTGTACGACGAGGAGACCGGCTGCACGACCGAGGAGCGCTCGGACGGCTCGACCAACACCTGGTGCGACGACGGCTCCAACTTCTGGACCAATGAGGATGGCTCCACCTCGACCTGGGACCAGGCGACCGGCTGCTCCGAGACGTTCAACGCCGACGGCTCCAGCAACATCTGGTGCGAGGACGGGACAGGGTCCTGGATGAGTGCCGACGGCTATTACGAGGAATGGGCGAGCACCTACGACGAGGAAACCGGCTGCACGACCGAGGACCGCAGCGACGGATCGAAGAACATCTGGTGCGACGACGGCAGCAGCACCTGGGTCGGGTCCGACGGCGATGAGCACCGGTCTTTCTGGGACGAGGAGACGGGTTGTCAGGTCGACGAGCACGACGACGGCTCGAAGAGCGGTTGGTGCGAGGACGGCACCGGTTGGTGGGAGGACGCCGAGGGTGTGCAGGAGTCCTGGGCTCCGCCCGTCTACAGCTACGACGAGGAGACTGGCTGTTCCACCGACTCCTACGATGATGGAACCAGCTTCACGTGGTGTGACGACGGACGCACGATCTGGGTCGAGGCCGACGGCACCGTGGAGGAATGGGTCCCACCGACCGAGGTGGTCAACAGCGATGGGTCGACCACCATGACCTGGTCGGACGGGACAGTCGAGACGGTCCAACTCGACGGCTCGATGAGGACCGCCTACCCCGACGGGTCCTGGGAGGAATTCCGGACACGGGGCGATGGCGCCGAGGTTTGGACCTACTCCGACGGCTCGCAGTGGACCATGTTCTCGGACGGGCGGGCTCAGTACACGGACCCGTTCGGCGATACGTCTTCCACCTCGACGATCGGGTCGGGTGACCAGGCCGCCGAGGTGACCACCTTCGAGGATGGTTCGACATGGACCTCGTACGTGGACGGTCGCGAGGTCTGGACGGAGGACTCCGGCTACACCTACGAGACCACCGTCGACCCAGCGACCGGGATCAGGACCACCACGGAGTCCGACGGCTCCGTCCATATCGAGCGGCCCGACGGAAGCTTCGAGTTCCGCCATCCGGACGGCACCGTCGACATCGGCAGCCTCAACGAGGGCGGCGACCTCGTGGTCCGCAATTCCAACGGTTCCACCGAGGTGGTCCGTGCCGACGGAACCAGTACATGGTCGGACGAGTGGGGGAACAACTCCACGACCGTCGTCAAGGACGACGGCAGCCTCTTCACCGCCTACAGCGACGGCTGGGAGGAGACGGAGTCGGCAGACGGGTCGGTCATCGTCCGGACCAGCCCCTCTGGCGACACCGAGACGGAGACAACGCTGGCCGACGGCACGGAGTTCATCGTGTACTCGGACGGGTCCGAGGAGAGGTTCGATCCGGCCAGTGGACGGACGACGTTCACCGATGCAAGTGGGGCGGTGTATAAGACGCGCGAGCAGACCGACGGCACGATCGTGAGTAGCGATGCCGATGGCAGTGTCACGGCGTTCAACCCGAAGACCAAGGTCACGACCCATGTCGAGGGCGACGGGGCCGAACAGGGAACGACCCGGTTGGCCGACGGTTCGACGCGGACCGTCCTGGAGGACAGCACCGAGATCGTCACTGCCCCGAACGGTGCCCAGACGATCACGCATCCTGACGGAACCGCCACCTCGATCGCCATCACGACGAACGGGAAGATGGTCGAGTCGAAGGACGGCTCGATGGCCAGGATGTCCACCGGGGATGGTGGCGAGATGCAGGTGGCCTACGACTACGTGGAGGGCGCAGGCGGAATCGAGTCGTTGGTCGCCAACCCGGAGGACGGCACGATCGATGTTGTCATGGGCAACGGCGACGAACTCGCCGTCACGATCGGCAAGGACGGCTCCATGACCGTCGAGTCGGACAAGGGAACCCGGACGTTCAACTCGGCAGGGGCAGTGCTGGGCGCCGTGTCGACCTCGAAGGCGCCCGACGGCTCCACCGAGGTCGCCTCCGAGAGCGGTGCCACGTCCAAGATCTCGACTGACGGACTGACCATGACGGTCGAGTCCGCCGACGGCACGAACGCCGTGTCCACCAAGACAAGCACTGGGGTCACGGTGGAGGTCGACGGAGTCACCTACGCCTATGACTTCACCACCAAGGGGGCGACGTTCGACATCGACGAAGTCGAATGAACGAGACGATGACCTGCAAGCGGGCAACCAGAGGGGATGCAGAAATGAGAAGGAGCGAGGCGAGGGGCACTCGGAGCAGGTGGTTCCTGCTGGCGGCGGTTCTGGTGGTTCTCGGGGCGTGCGGTGGGGGTGGCAGTGGAGACGATGTGGCCGCGACGACGATCGCACCTGTCAAGCAGAGCGTCCTCGAGACGACGACGACCGAGGCGCCCGCCTCGACCACGTCCACTCCGGACGACGACGAGCCGACCACCACGTCCACGACCACGTCCACGACCACGACGACCACGACCACCGAGGCCGTCGAGGATCCTGGCGAAGAGCCGGACGTCGACGAGGAGGATTGCGCGCTGGTCCCGAACGGCTCCTGCAGCGGCATGGACTTCTCGGGTCAGGACCTCGCCGGTGCGGTCATTCCCGGCATCGACCTGACCGGCGCCAACCTCGAGGGCGCAATCCTCGACGGTGCGCTGATGGTCGGCGCCGACCTGACCGGTGCCAACCTGGCAGGAGCATCACTGTCCAACACCAACCTGGCGGGTGCCGTGCTCTCCGATGTCCGGGCGCCGGCTGCGATGTTCTTCCACACGGACCTGTCGCACACCGACCTGACCCGCTCCGACCTGACGGCGGCCATGATGGTCGAGGTCGACCTCAAGTCGGCCAATATGGCTGGTGCCCAGACGGACGGCCTCGTCGACCGACGCTCCTTCTGGTGCAGCACCATCGCCAGCAACGGAACCCTGCGCAACGACAGTTGCCAAGGCGGCGGCGAGGACTGAACCGGTCCGAAGTAGTCATCGCCGGCAACGGAGAGCTGCCGAACTCGGCTGAGTCGGGCCGTGTCGACTGTGCGATCCTGTCGGCACGCCAGCGGAGGGAATCAATGAGCAACCCCATCTACGACGCCCGGACCTTCTGGGAGCTGCTCGAGCGGCGGGTGGCGGCCACGCCCGGGCGCAACATGCTGCTCGACACCGGGGGCCGGGCCCTCACGTTCGCCGACGTGAAGGAACGGGCGGAGCGGACCGCTGCCGGCTTCGACGCGATGGGCGTCGGAGAGGGCACCCCGGTCACCTGGGTACTGCCCACCCGCATTGAGACGGTCGTGGCCTCGTTGGCGCTCTCCCGGCTGGGCGCTGTCCAGAACCCGATCCTCCACATCTACCGGGACCGGGAGGTGGGCTTCTGTATCCGCCAGACCGAAGCCGAACTGGTGCTCGTGCCGGGCGAGTGGGGGGGCTTCGACTACACGGCGATGGTCGAACGGGCGACGGCAGACCTCGACGCACCACCGAGCGTCCTGACTGCCTACGACTCCCTCCCCGAGGGCGACCCGTCAAGCCTGCCACCCGTCCCGGATCCCGGTGGCGAGCCGATCCGCTGGACCTACTACACGTCCGGAACGACTTCCGATCCGAAGGGGGTCATGCACAGCGACGCCAGCCTGATGGCCGGAGGCGTCGGGTTGGCCAGGGCACTCGACATGCAGGCCGACGATGTCGGGTCCATCGCCTTCCCCTACTCGCACATCGGCGGCCCCGACTACCTGGTCTGCCTGCTAGCGAGCGGCTTCCCGGCCGTGCTGGTCGAGAAGTTCGACCTGTTGCCCACGATCGATGCGTATCGCCGGCTCGGGGTCACCATGGCCGGCGGCAGCACCGCCTTCTACACGATGTTCCTCAACGTCCAGCGCCAGACCCCGGACGAGCCCATCATCCCGACCCTGCGCCTGCTCTCCGGCGGTGGAGCGCCGAAGCCGCCCGAGGTGTACTTCGAGGTGCAGGCGGAGATGGGCATCCCCGTGGCACACGGCTACGGGATGACCGAGAGCCCGATGATCTGCCAGGGCTCACCGCACGACACCGACGACCAACTCGCCCACACCGACGGTGCTCCCGTCTTCGGTGCCGAAGTCAGCGTCGTGCGGCCCGACGGGTCCGACTGCGGCCCGGGCGAGGAGGGCGAGGTCGCCATCTCGGGACCGCAACTCTTCAAGGGCTACCGGGACGCATCGCTCGATGCTGCAGCTTTCGACGACCGGGGCCGATTCCGGAGCGGTGACCTCGGCGTCCTGCGCGACGACGGGCACCTCACCCTCACCGGACGCGTCAAGGACATCATCATCCGGAAGGGCGAGAACATCTCGGCCAAGGAGGTCGAGGACGTCCTGTTCGCCCACCCGTCGGTCAACGCCGTCGCCGTGATCGGGCTCCCCGACGCCGAGCGGGGGGAGCGGGTGTGCGCCGTCGTCGAGACCGCAGACGGCGCCGAGCCACTCACCTTCGAAGACATGGTGGGCGCCTGTGAAGCGGCCGGGCTGATGCGCCAGAAGGTGCCCGAGCAGTTGGTCGCCTACAGGGGCGCCCTGCCCCGGAACGCCACGCTCAAGATCCTCAAGTACGAATTGCGCGACGAACTGGCCGAGGTTCCCTGGCCGTAGCCCCGAATCCGAGGGGGGAAGGGCTCAACGACCCCCGAAGACCGGATCACGGCGCTCCCGGAAGGCAGCCACCCCTTCGGCGGCGTCATCGGCAGCGGCCAGGCCGGCCTGGACGGTACCCAGGGCGGCGATGCAGGCCGCCTCACCCTCGTGGACGTAGCGCAGCGACGAGGCCTTGGTCGCCTGGACGGCCAGCGGCGCACCCTGGCAGATGACCCCGGCGATCTCGATTGCCCGGTTGAGTTCCGAGCCGGCGGGGACCACCTCCTGCACGAGGCCGATCCGGTGCGCCTCGGTGGCATCGAACTCGTCGGAGGTGAGCAGGTGGTACATGGCATTGCCCCAGCCACCCCGCTGGACGAAGCGGATGGTCGCACCGCCGGCGGCATGGATGCCACGCAGCGGCTCGTGCTGGCGGAAGCGGCAGTCGTCAGCGGCCACAACGACGTCGCCTGCCAGCATCAACTCGATGCCGAGCGTGTAGGTGTAGCCCTTGACGGCCGAGACGATCGGCTTTCGGCAACGGCGGCCGAGTGCGGTGGGGTCGACGACATCGGTTCCCCGGCCACGGTCGCCGGACTTCATGCGCTCGGTCCACATCGGTAGGTCGAGGCCGGCGGTGAAGTGGTCACCGTGGGCGAAGAGCACACCGCACCAGAGGTCGTCGTCCTCGTCGAGTCGCGTGTATGCCGCCACCAACTGCCGGTTCATCTCCGGCGTGAAGCCGTTCAACTTGGCGGGCCGGTCGATGCCCATCAGGAGGATCCGGCCCTCGACCTCGGTCGTGATCCGGCCCTCGGTGGGGTCGGGGTTCTCGCTCATCGGCGCGCTCGCTCCTTTCGCCCCATGGTGAGGGCTCAGCGTGTGCGCGGGTCTATCGCAGGTGGCAGTCGTCTGCCTCGTCGGAGTCGGGTTGCGGCCGGCTCAGGCGGCTGCGGTGGCCCTCTCGGCCTCGCGGTCGAGCAACTTCTGCTTGACCAGTTCGCCGAAGGCGTAGCCGCCCAGGCTGCCGTCGGTCCGGAGGATCCGGTGGCAGGGGACCAGCACCGGGATCGGATTGCTGCCGAGCGCCGTTCCGACGGCGCGGACTGCGTTGGGCCGATGGATCACGGTGGCAATCTCCGCGTAGGTGCGGGTCTCGCCTGCTGGGACACTGAGACATGCCTCCCAGACGGACTGCTGGAACGGGGTGGCGCTCTCGAAGTCGAAAGTCAACTCGTCGCGGCGGCCGGTGGCGAACGCATGCTCGATGGCGTCGTAGAGGTCGTCGGGCAGGGCGTCGCTTCGGGCAGCGGGCCGACCGGTCCGGTCGTGGAGTTCTTCCCGGAAGCGGGCGAAGGTGATCAGGTTGGCGAAGGCGCTGCCACAGATGCCGTGGCTGTTGTGTGCGATCCACAGCCCCCCGACCGGTCCCGCGACCTGAGCGATCTCATCGACCGGCTCGGGTGGTGTCCCGGAAGCGCCCTTTTCGCCTTCTTCTCCGACTTCGGTGGCCTCCAAGGTCTCGGTCATGCGTCGCCCTTCGGTTGCTCTCCGGCGGGTCCGCCGGGCTGAGCGTAGGTTCGCGCAGATTCGCCAAGAGTGCGAGCCTTGGCGGAGATTTTTCGCCGAGCCGAGCCGCTGAGGTGTGGTGGCCGTGGCCAGTCGGCCGTGCTCAGTCGGTGTCGTCTGCGAGTCCGGTGCGGACGATCACGAGGGGACAAGGACTGTGGTGGGCGATGGCCTGGCTGACAGAGCCCAGCCTCAGGCCGACGAATCCGCCCCGGCCACGGTTGCCGACGACGAGCATGTCGGCTCCCTCGGCGACCCGCATCAGGGTGTCGGCGGCACGACCCTTGACGAGGGTCCGACGGACCTCGACGTCGGGTTGGCCGGCGGCTGCAACGGCCGACTCGATGACATCGCCCTGCATGCGCTCGACCTCGGTGACCAGGTCGAAGGAGTCGAGCGGGACGTAGCCGAGGTCGGGGGCGGCCGGCACGTAGGTGGGGGAGTACGCCGTCACGACCTCGACGACGGCGCTACGGAATCCCGCCTCCTCCAGGGCCCAGATGAGGGCGGCCCGGGCGTACCCGGATCCCTCGATCCCGACGACGATGCGTCGCTCTGCCACCTGCGTCTCCTCCTTGGCACGATCTTGTCTCGTGCTGATGGTACCCGAGCGCAGGAGGGGGTTCCGGGCGTGGGAGGTTCCGGGTCAGATGAGGGCGCCGGCCACCTTCTCGGACGCCTTTTCCTCGGAGACGTTGAGGGCGAAGGCCAGTTCGGACACCAGGACGTCGTGGGCCTTGGTGTAGAGGGTCTTCTCGCCGGCGGACAGGCCCTTGGCGGCTTCTCGGAGGGCGAGGTTCCGGACGACCTCGGCGACCTGGTAGACGTCGCCGCTCTTGAGCTTCTCCTGGTGGTTCTTGAACCTCCGGGACCAGTTCGCCGGTTCGCGGACGTCGCGTTTGCGGAGCACCTCGAAGAGGTCTTCGACATCGGCCTTGGCGATGGGCCAGCGCATGCCGACCTCCTCGGCCATGTCCACCGGAACCGAGAGGGTCATGTTGCCGTGCGCCATCCGGAGGACGAGGTAGTCGCGTTTCTCGCCGAACGCCTCGCGCTTCTCCTTCTTCTCGATGACAGCTGCACCATGGTGCGGGTAGACGACCTTGTCGCCGGGCTTGAAGGACACGGGAGTCTCCGGGGGGCAGTCTCGACTACGGGGGAAGAGGGGGACCTTGGAGGATAGCGGGCGGTGGGCCAGGTTGGTCGGGTCGTCAGGCCCCGAGGCGCTCACGGGCCAGGCGGCTGCGCTCGATCAGGTGCTCGGGTACACCGAACCGGTTGCCTGCCCCTGCGTCGTCGGCGTCCTCGTCGACCCCTTCGTCGTCCTCGTCGGGCAAGTCGGAACGCAGTGCTGCTTCGTCGCGGTCGATGCGGAACTGCGGCCAGTCACGTCGTTGGGCCAACTGGTCGTGGCCGATCCCACCGAGGTCGATGCCGTTGTCGAACGACACCCAATAGCGGTACCAGGAGATGCCGTTGGCGACCCGGACCTTCCCGCCGGTTCCCTCCGGGACGCCCGGCAGGTCGACGGCAGCGACAACCTTGGTGAAGCGCCTGATGGGTTGGGTGCGATCGATGGTCTTCGGCATTTGACCCGGGGTGCGTCTCTGGGGGGGTGGACGGATGAAACCTATCGCCGACCGGGCTGGCGCGGGTGGTTCAGGTGCCCTGTCGGCGCCCGTTCGCCACGGCGTCGAGCACGACACCTGCCAGGTCGTCGATGGCGATGTCCTCCTTCTCGCCGGTCGAGCGAAGGGTGAATTCGACGCTTCCCTGGTCGAGCCCCCTTGGGCCGATCGTGACACGTAGCGGTACGCCGATCAGTTCGGCGTCGGCGAACTTCACGCCCGGCCGGGCGTCGCGGTCGTCGAGGAGGACGTCGACGCCAGCTGCCGTGAGTTCGTCGTGCCAGCGGCCGGCCAGGTCCATCGAGGGCTCGTGGTCGGTCTTGACGACCGTCAGGACGACCTCGTAGGGGGCGATGGCGAGCGGCCAGATGAGCCCGGCGTCGTCCTGGTGGACCTCGGCGACCGCTGCCATGGCCCGGCCGACACCGATGCCGTAGGAGCCCATCGTCGGGGTGCGGGACTGTCCGTCGGCGTCGAGGACCGACATGTCCATTGCCTCGGCGTACCTGCGGCCGAGCTTGAAGATGTGCCCGGCCTCGATGCAGCGCACGACTTCGAGGGGTTCGCCACAGACGCCACACGGTTCGCCGTCGAGGATCCTCCGAAGGTCCAGCCAGTGGTCGACCTCGATGTCGCGTTCGACGTCGACTCCCTCCAGGTGGAAGTCGTCCTCGTTGGCGCCCGTCGTCATGCCCGATCGTCCACGGAGGGCGTGGTCGGCGTAGATGGGGGGTCCGTCGACGCCGACCGCCCCGAGGCTTCCGGGCGAGGCGCCGAGGGCGTCGCTGATGCGGTCGGTCTCGGCGGGGCGCAGGTCACCGGTACCGGTGGCGTCCACGAACTTCTGCTCGAGGAAGGGGTGGTCGCCGCGCACGAGGATGAGCACGATTTCGCCGTCGGCCTCGTAGACGAGCGTCTTGACCTGGTGCTCGGGCGGATGGCCGGCTTCGGCGAGGGCGGCGATCGTGCGGATGCCCGGCGTCGGGAAGCGTTCCGGGGCGTCGCCGCCGGGCCGGTTCTCGACCGGCGTGGTGGCCGCCGAGGCCCGCTCCACGTTGGCGGCGTAGCCACAGCCCGTGCAGCGGGCCACGTCGTCCTCGCCGGCGGGTGACTCGACCATGAACTCGACGGAGGCGCTGCCCCCCATCGCCCCGGAGGAGGCCTCCACCGGCAGGGCATCGAGGCCCAGCCGGGCAAAGATCCGGGTGTATGCGTGGTGGTGGAGGTCGAACGAGCGGTCGAGGCCGGCGTCGTCGATGTCGATGGAGTACGAGTCCTTCATGGCGAACTCGCGGACCCTCAGGAGGCCGGACTTGGGGCGGGGCTCGTCGCGGAACTTGGTCTGGATCTGGTACCACATCTGCGGCAGGTCCCGGTAGGAGGAGAGCTCCTGCCCGATGAGGGCAATGACCTCTTCGTGGGTCATGCCGAGGACCAGATCGGCTCCCTTGCGGTCGACGAGGCGGAACATCTCGTCGCCCATCGACTCCCAGCGCCCCGACTGCTGCCAGACGGATGCCGGATGCATGGCGGGAAGCAGCAGCTCCTGGGCGCCGATGGCGTCCATCTCCTGGCGGATCACCTCGGCGACCTTGCGATGGACG
>Ga0257112_10000438_pt1 | contig 17244 bp, 18 predicted proteins | sample LP_taG_5_FD_191565 | JGI IMG/M metagenome (GOLD analysis project Ga0257112, IMG submission 191565) | Marine microbial communities from Northeast Subartic Pacific Ocean, Canada - LP_J_2015_P26_1000m | ecosystem: Environmental > Aquatic > Marine > Oceanic | place: Canada: Northeast Subartic...
TCTCTGATCGAATCAATTCATTAGAATACTCTTTATAGACTTCTAAAAACTCTGGGTGTGTCAGAATCCAAAATTCATTTTTATTAATTTTATCAAATACTATTTTTGCTAGATTAATAGGGTCCATTCCATCTTTAACGCCTTCACCAAGCCATTCTTTATTTAATGTAGCTGTTTCATGTTGATCTATCACAGAGTTATCTAGGTTTAATCCTGACTTGTCTCTTTTCATAATATTGGTTTTGACTAAGCCAGGACATAGAACAGAGACACCTATATTAGGATATTCATTTTTAAGATCTTCGTATAGAGATCTTGTAAGACCTACAACTGCATGTTTTGTTGCAGTATAAGGGGAGAAAGCCGGACCAACAATTAATCCAGCCATAGAAGAGGTATTGATAATGTGACACCTTTCATTACTGGCTATCATCTCATCAACAAATAAATTTAAACCATAAACGATGCTCATAACGTTAACGTCAATAATTCTTTTCCAATTTTGATTATCAACTTTCCATGATCTTCCTTCTAAAAAAATTCCTGCATTATTAAAAAGAAAGTGAACTGTTCCATAGTGTTCAATAATTTTATCCTTGCATTGTGATAATTCTTTAAAATTTGAAACATCACACTTTAGTGCAAGAGAAGATGAGTTAGGAATTAGTGATTGAGTTTCTGTTAAACCTTTTTCATCAATATCCATCAGAATAATATTCATTTTTTCTGATGCCGCATGTATTGCAAGGCCTCTACCAATACCACTGGCAGCCCCAGTGATTAGAATAGTTTTGTTTTTAAAAATATTAGGTTGCAAGATAACCACCATCTACTGGGTAATAAGATCCAGTGATGTAAGAAGCTTCAGGGGATGCAAGAAAAAATATAAGATTTGCAACTTCGTCTGGAGTGGCTACTCGATTATTTGGAATTCTGCTTAGCAAGAATTGCATTATTTTTTCATCTTTCATTAATTCAGTATTCATAGGAGTATCTATAACCCCAGGGCCGACTGCATTAGCTCGAATATTTAAAGGGGCGTACTCAATTCCTATAGATTTTGTTAGACCTACTACTGCATGTTTTGAAGCTGCATAGGATGCTTGGGCTCCACTGGCTCTTACCCCCATAATTGATGCAACATTTACAATTGCTCCAGATTTTATTTTTTTATTAATAGCTAGCTTTAGGAATTCCCTGCATGAATAAAAAGTTCCATTCAAGTTAATTTCAATAGCTTTGTGCCACTCATCTACTGGATACTTGTGAAGCATATTTAAACCAGGACTAATACCAGCAGAGTTCACAAGAACATTTGGGGTCTTATTATCATTTTTAAGTGATTTAAAAACTTCTTTCACTTGTTGATAGCTTGAAATATTACAATGCTTAAATATTAATGTATAACCTTTTGATTTAAGGTCTTTTTCTAATTTTTTTCCTGCTTTTTTATCTATATCAATGATAATTACTTCATAACCTTCTTTTAAAAATCGATTAGTTGAACTTAACCCTATACCAGAAGCGCCTCCCGTGATAACTACTATATTTTCTTGATTCATTTTAATTGCCTTTGTCTTGGTGTTTTTATAATATCAGAAGTTAACTATGCATACAGATACTTACATTCAAAATTTAATAAAAGATCAATCTTTCTTTAAAATTCATCAAGAGACAGTTCTTGGGATTGAAATGGAGGTATTTAAAAATCGACCACGATCATTGGTTGATTTTATAGAGTTATCTGTATCCCATGGAGATCAACCCTATCTAATTTATGAAGATAGGGTAATAAGTTTTGAACATCATTTGCATTTAGTAAAAAGAATAGCTTATTTATTAGTTCATTCTTACGGTATTAAGCCTGGTGATAGGGTTGCAATTTATGGAGCCAATGCGCCTGAATGGGTTATCTTTTTTTGGGCAACAGTTGGAATTGGCGCAATTGCGTGTGGTTTAAATGGTTGGTGGAAAGGTGAAGAAGCAATAAATGCTATTAATCATGCTGATCCCAAATTAGTTGTCGTTGACTCAAAACGCTATGAAAGAATTAAAGATGATTTAAATTATCAAACTTATAATTTTGAAATCAGCGATTTGTCAGAATTAGAAAACGAGCTAGAAGAATTTATCAGGGTTGATGAGGATGATTGCGCATGTTTACTTTATACATCTGGTACTACCGGAACCCCTAAGGGGGTTATGACATCTCATAGATCGATGATAGCTAATTCAACTTTGCAAATATTACAAGGAGCTGCTGTTTCTCAGTATGCCACCAAACAAGGTATAGATTGGGTTGCTAATGATCCAATGAGCCTTTTAACATCTCCTTTATTTCATGTATCTGGATTATCTGCTGGAGCAGTAACGAGTCTTTTTGCTGGATCTACAACTATTCTTTATAAAGGTAGATTTAATCCTAAAAAAGTTTTAGATTTGATCATCCAATATAAAGTTACCTCATGGGGAGGAGCCGTTCCAACTGCGTTAAAAAGAGTACTTGATAGCGCAGATCAGCTGAATTTAGATTTATCAAGCATACTAGTTATTGGAGGTGGCGGTGCGCCTATGCCAGCTGAATTAATTAATAGAACAAAAAAAATATTTCCAAACTCTCGACATAGTTTTGGTTATGGCTATGGTTTAACAGAATCAGGAGCAATTACTCTTGTAAATTGGGGAGAAGAGTTAGAGAAAAATCCATCATCTCCGGGACAACCAATGCCAACTATTTCAATTCAGCTAAGAGATGAAAGTAATGAGCTTATTAAAGAAGATCAAAAAGAAGGCGAGATCTATGTTAGAAGCCCTTCAGTAATGCTTGGTTATTTTAATAATTCAAAAGATTCTTCAGATTCATTAACAAATGATAGATGGTTAAAAACTGGAGATTGGGGATACAAAAAAGGTCAGATATATTTTATTTCTTCTAGGCGTACAGATTTAATTCTACGGGGTGCAGAAAATGTTTACCCTCAAGAAATAGAATTAATCTTAGACTCACATCCTGGAGTTATTGAATCAGGGGTGATTGGAGTTCCTCATGATGACTTAGGTGAAGAGGTTATGGCTATCGTTGTTACTCATAATAAAAAAAGTATTACCCAAGATGATTTAGCTCAATGGGTTTCTTCTAAATTAGCAGATTTTAAAGTTCCATCTAAATGGAAATTAATTAATGAAAATCTACCAAGAAATGCTTCAGGAAAATTAATGAAACATGTTTTAATAGACTCATCTAAAAACACCATGGTTGAAGAAGATGACTAAACAAGGAACTTTAAAATTACAGGCTCCTTTTGAGCTTTCATATGACTATAAGAGATCAAGTGGACCTATTATGTCAAAATTTTTTGAAGCTTTATCTAAAAAGAAGATATTGGGGACTAAGAATGCTTCAGGCAAGGTTTTTGTTCCAGCTGCTGAGTTTGATCCTGATACAAGTGAAGCTTTAACAGAATTTGTTGAGGTTGAATCTACTGGAATTATTGAGTCATGGTCATGGGTAGCAAAGCCAAAACCTCATCACTTAATTCAGTCTGCATTTGCTTTTGTATTGATTAAATTTCATGGTGCTGATACTTCAATGTTGCATATGGTATCTGAGTGTGCTGAATCTGATTTGGCTAATGGGGTAAAGGTAAAACCAGTTTGGTCATCTAACCCTAAAGGGACGATCCGTGATATTAAATATTTTGTTTTAGAAAAATGAGTCAAGAAGATCAAGAAAAAGATTATTTTGAATCTTCAATTCATTTGGAATATCAATATACTGCTGGTGCGGCTACCACAAGATTTTTAAATAAAGTAAAAGAAGGAAAATTAGTCGGTCAAGAATGCCCTAAATGTAAGGCGGTCTATGTGCCTCCACGTGGCAGCTGTCCAAGGGATGGTATCGCAACAAATAAGGAAGTGGAGCTAGTAGATCAAGGCTGTATTGAATCTTTTACCATAGTACATATCCCGATTCCTGGAAATCCAATTGTGCCTCCATACGTTTGTGCAATGATTAGGCTCGATGGAGCAAACATATCTTTTTTACATCTAGTTCATGGAATTGAATTAACTGACATTCGAATGGGGATGAGGGTTAAGGCAGTTTGGAAACCAAAATCAGAATGGAGGCATTCTTTAGAAAATATTAAGTGGTTTATTCCAACCGATGAGCCAGATGTTGATGTTAGTAAATTAAGATTTAAAGCAGAATGAAAAAAATAGCAATAGTGGGTTATGCTCAAAATAAGATCTTAGCTAGTGCTGGTGCATTAAATGAAGTTGAGCTTATTATGCCAGTGGTTCATAAGATATTTAATAGTCTTGGAATAAGTCAAAACGAAATAGATTTTACATGCTCAGGGAGTTGTGATTATTTACAAGGCGCTGCTTTTGCTTTTGTAGAAGGTTTATCTGCAATACAAACCAACCCTCCCATAAAAGAATCACATGTAGAAATGGATGCCGCATGGGCTCTATATGAATCTATGTTAAAGATTCAAATGGGAGATGCTGATACAGCTTTAATTTATGGATTTGGAAAGTCGTCACCCGGTGATTTAGACTCTATTATTTCTTTACAGATGGATCCTTATTATATTTCACCTTTATGGCCTGATCGTATATCTTTAGCAGCACTACAAGCACAAGTTTTATTAAGCAATAATATTATTAATGAAGATGAGATTATGCAGGCTGTTATTGAATCAAGAAATAACGGTTTGAATAATCTAAATGCTTTAATTCAAACCTCAATAACAGAAGATGAATATCAAAAAGATCTCGTTTTATCTTCTCCTTTAAGAGTTTTAGATTGCCCGCCTATTTCAGATGGAGCTTCTGCAATGATTATAGCTTCAGAAGATAAAGCCTTTAATTTTTCATCTAATCCTATATGGATTAAAGGAATAGATCATCGAATTGAAACTTCTAATTTAGGCGCAAGAAATCTTTCATCATCACCCTCTATTAAAAGTGCCATGAAATCATTAGATATTGAAAATACTACATTTGATATTGCTGAGATTCATACTCAATTTAGCCATGAGTATCCTTTTTTAAGAAAATTACTTAATCTTGAAAATGTTCCCATAAACCTATCTGGAGGACCTCTCGTAGGTAATGTCATGATGGCAGCTGGTTTAGATGCTATAGGAAAAGTTTATGAACAACTTTCAACTAATAGTTATAAAAGAGGATTAGCTCATGCTACTTCTGGCCCTTGTTTACAACACAATATGTTAGTGTCATTGGAGAAAAATTCATGATTCCAGCTGCTGTTATAGGCGTCGGTCAAACTAATTATAAATCTAAAAGACGAGATGTATCCATAGCTGGATTGGTTCGAGAGGCTATTGATAAGGCTCTTCTTGCCTCAGATGTAGAATGGGATGCTATTGGTGCAGTGATATTAGGTAAAGCTCCAGATATGTTTGAAGGTGTAATGATGCCTGAGTTATATCTTGCCGATGCTATTGGGGCAGTAGGTAAACCTGTTCTTAGAGTTCATACTGCAGGTAGTGTGGGTGGAAGCACGGCGATTATAGCGGCATCTCATGTTTGTTCAGGAAAATTTGATACTGTTTTAACAGTAACTTTTGAAAAACAATCTGAATCAAATGCTACTTGGGCTTTATCACCTAGATACCCATACTCTCCACATATTAATGCTGGAGCAGGAGGTTACTTTGCCCCGTTTATAAGAGAATACATTCGCAGGCATAATCCACCAGAAAATATTGGCTGGAAAGTAGCTGTTAAAGATCGAATCAATGCTCTTAAAAATCCTCTTGCCCATCTTCAAATACCTGGAATAGATGAAAAAATGGTGAGTGACTCACCTATGTTATGGGAACCATTAAGATACTTAGAAAGCTGCCCATCTTCAGATGGTGCTTGTGCAATGGTTATTGCAAATAAAAATTTATCTAATTCTAGGAATGCTGCTTGGATAAAAGGGATGGCAGTTAGGTCTGAGGGAACTTTATCTGCAGGAAGAGATGAGGTTAATCCTCAAGGTGGAATTGATTGCGCAAAAGATATATATAATCAAGCAGGAATAACCAACCCAAGAAATGAAATAGATTGTGCTGAAATATATGTTCCGTTTTCATGGTACGAACCAATGTGGTTAGAAAATTTGGGTTTTACTGATATTGGGGAAGGTTGGAAGTTAACCAATGAAGGACTAACCGAGCTAGAAGGAGATCTGCCAATTAATATGTCAGGTGGGGTCTTATCTTCAAACCCTATTGGAGCATCTGGGATGATCCGTTTTGGAGAAGCGGCATTACAGGTAATGGGATTAGCTGAAGACCATCAAGTGAAAAATGCAAAAGTTGCTATGGGGCATGCTTACGGTGGAGCTGCTCAATTCTTTTCAATGTGGATAGTTTCATCAACAAAAGATTAATGGAGAAATAATATGAATACCGAACATGCAATTGTAGAAGAGAAAGGCCATACCCTAGTCATAACATTAAATAGACCAGAAAAAAGAAATGCTTTAAGCCCAGGGATGCTTGTAACAGTATATGAAGCATGGAGAAAGTTAGATAAAGATTCTAATTTAAGATGTGCAGTACTTACCGGGGCTGGCGGAACTTTCTGTTCAGGAGCTGATCTTAGTGCAATGAAAGATGGTAATGAAGATTCTAAAATGATGGAAAAATTAAAAATAATCCCAGATTTACATTGGCAAGCTTTGTTAAGACATAATCGTCCAAATAAACCTATTATTGCTGCTGTTGAAGGATTTGCATTAGCTGGTGGAACTGAAATACTTCAAGGTACTGATGTTAGGGTAGCAGGAAAAAGTGCCGTCTTTGGTTTAACAGAACCTTTGAGAGGGTTATTTCCCCTAGGAGGATCTACTGTGCGATTACGAAGACAAATTCCATATACATTGGCAGCTGAGATGCTCTTAACTGGTAGACGTATTACCGCAGATGAAGCTTTAAGATTTGGATTAATTGGTCATGTAGTTGAAGATGGAGAAGCATTATCTCATGCTATGAAAATAGCTGAATCAATAAATGATAATGCTCCTTTATCCATCCAGGCAATAGTCAAATCATTAAGAGAATTAGATGAAAGTTACTTAGAAGCAGAAGCATTAGAGAAAGAACTAGAAATAGGACAACCTATATTTGAAACTGAAGACATGATGGAAGGATTGACTGCTTTTGCAGAAAAAAGAAAACCAAAATTTAAAGGGAAATGAGCAAATTATTATCAGACATCTCTGACAATGTTCAAGTTTTAACTTTTAATAGACCAGAAACTAAAAATGCATTTGATGTAGAGTTATTTGAATTATTAAGAGATTCATTAAATTCAGCTAAAGATAATAGTGATATTTTTTCAGTAATTGTTACAGGGTCGAATGATACTTTTTCTTCTGGGGTAGATTTAACCAGCATGCTAGGTAATGCTGGTAATGATTATGAAGAACCATTTGAAACATGTATTGATGCCCTAGTAGAATTTAATAAACCTCTTATTGCATCTGTTAATGGAGTGGCTGTTGGTGGAGGTGCAACTATTCTTTTACATTTCGATAGTGTATTTATTTCACCAAACGCAAAGATCAAATATCCTTTTTCAGATTTAGGGCTTGTGCCTGAGGTTGGAAGTTCATATTTACTATTTCATTTATTGGGATATCAAAAAGCTTCACAATTATTATTTGAAGCAAATTGGATTAGTGGAAAAGAATTTTATGAATTAGGCTTAGCGCAATATGTTGGCGATGATTGTTTTAACCAAGCATTTGAATATGCAAAAAGACTATCTAATCAATCATTGGCGTCTATCATTGAAACAAAATCTATTCTTAAATCTTTTTACAAAGAAGATATTAAAAAAGCCCGAAAATTAGAAGCAGACGGAATGAAAAAACTTTTTGGCTCTGAAGATAATTTAAAAGGTGTTGAAAAGTTTTTTTCAAAGAAAAAATAATATTATGCCATTTGACAAGATACAAAGTTTTTTAGAAATAAACCCAGAATATGCATGGCTTTTGTTATTTTTATTTGGATTTATGGAATCAATGATTATTACTGGAAGTTTTATGTCAAGCGCCATTTTATTTTCTATATGCATATATTTATACAATAGTGGAATTCTAACCTTGCCATGGATTTGTGGTTTTGCATTATTAGGCTCACATTTTGGAGACGTCGTTGGATTTTTAATAGGTAAATCACTCGGACCAACTATTATGGCTACAAAATTTATTCAAAAAAGAAAGAAAATTATTTCTCGTACTCAACAAATTTTAAATCGTTTTGGTCCATATACTATTTTCTTCGGAAGATTTATCCCTGCCATAAGACCTCTAGTACCTTTTATGCTTGGAATATCTGATTTAAGGCTGAAAAGATTTTATATTGCTGATATTTTTGCATGTTGTGCATGGGCAATTGCACTAGCCTTGCTTGTAATCTCAGTTGGTTCTATATTTAATTAATAATGAGTACATTAATAATATTATTTTTATCAATTGTTGCTTTGCTTTTCCTAGTGCAACAACTTCTTAAAAACTCACCAGATGGACCCATTTTATCTTCTATAAGAGATTTGCTTTTGATTATTTTAACTTTAAGCATCTCTTTTGGGGTGTTTTATGTTGGATTTAGACTAATAAGATACTTGTTATAAAAATTATGGAAACAATTTTTTCAAAAATTATTAATAAAGAAATACCCGCAGATATTTTATATGAAGATGATTTATCATTAGTTTTTAATGATGCCCAACCACAGGCACCAACTCATTTATTAATTATTCCTAAAAAACCTATACCAAAATTATCTGATGCATCAGAAGAGGATAAAGCCTTACTAGGTCATTTGATGTGGGTTGCAGGAGAAATAGCTAGAATGCTTGATTTAGATGAGACATTTAGATTAGTTGTAAATAATGGAGCTAAAGCAGGACAAAGCGTTTTTCATTTACATCTTCATTTATTGAGTGGACGACCACTTCAGTGGCCTCCAGGATAAATATGACGATTGAAGAAAGGCTTGATAGGTTAGAATCTCTTGATGAAATTAGACAATTGGTCTCCAAGTATTCAGTGACATTGGATATGCGTGATTTAGATATGCATGTAAATCTGTTTGTTCCTGATGTTAGAGTGGGAAAAGATAAAACAGGTCGTCAAGCTTTAAAAGCATGGGCTGATTCAGTATTTAGAGATCAATTTACTGGAACTTCTCACCATATAGGTAATCATGTTATAGATTTTGAATCACCTGATTTAGCTATGGGCCTTGTGTATTCGAAAAATGAACATGAAACTGAATCTGAATGGATTATCATGCAAATGCTCTATTGGGATTCATATGCTAGGATTGATGGAAAATGGTTATTCAAAAAAAGATTGCCAATGTATTGGTATGCCACTGATATTAATAAACCTCCTTTAGGAGAAAAAAAGATGCGATGGCCGAATAAAGACCCTTATGATGGTTTTTTTCATGATCTTTTCCCTTCATGGAAAGAGTTTTGGAGTAGTGATTATATTCGTGATACAGATGTATCAGAACCTGTAGAAGCTGAAGCTTTTTTAATGAATCTTCGTCGAGGCTCTCAAGCTGGTAAGATCAGAGTTAAGTAATTAAATAGGCTACAATTCCTATTATAAAAATCAATCCACCTATGCCGAAAACAAATAATCCTAGATTTCTTATAGTTCTTGTATCTTCATTCATAAGATAAGTATAAACATCAATTATTTCATCAAGCAATCATGAATTCTGAAACAAAGCTAAAATTTCCAATTGACATCGTGCCAAAAGCTGGCAGTTTGCATGCGCTTAATGAGCATGTGCGTTGGATCAGAATGCCCTTACCTATGTCACTTAACCATATAAATTTATGGGCATTGGGTCTGCAAGATAACTTAACTTTAGTTGATACAGGCATGCACTTAGATGATACAAAAAATGCTTGGAAGAATTTAATTCAATCAGAAAATCTGACCATTAATGATGTTGTGGTCACTCACATGCATCCAGATCACATAGGAATGGCTGGATGGTTTGTAGAAAAATATAACACTTCTTTTAGCATGAGCAGAACTGACTATTTGCAGTGCCGAATGCTATCTGCTGATACGGGTGACATTGTCCCACATGACGCAATTGATTTTTATACCAAAGCTGGCATGACAGAAGACCAAATAACCTCATTTATCAAAAAATTTGGTTTTTTTGGATCAATAATTCATCCATTGCCGCATTCATATACTCGCCTGAAAGAACATGATCATATAGATGTTAATGGAATTAAATGGGTTGCAATTGAGGGGCAGGGCCACACTTTAGAGCACCTATGCTTTTTTTCAGAAGAGTTAAATATGTTTATTAGTGGAGACCAGCTTTTACCAACCATTAGTTCGCACGTTGGAATTTTTCCCACCGAACCTGATGCAAATCCTGTAGAAGATTGGATTAGCAGCTGTCACAAATTGATTGGTGTTTTGCCTGAAGATGTGCTCGTATTGCCTGCGCACGGTCGACCATTTCTAGGTGCTCATAAGCGACTTACAGCCTTGATAAATCATCATGAAACCTCGTTATCAAAACTTTATGATGCTTTGAAAGAGCCTAAAAGAGCAATTGATGTATTTGATATTTTGTTCAAAAGAGAGATAGATGATGGAAATTTAATTATGGCTACGGGTGAATCTCTTGGACATTTAAATTGTTTAATTCATCGAAACCAAGCTGTTAAATACGTTGAGAATAACCAGTGCTGGTATGAGCAAAAATAGATTATCTTCTGAGGCTAAGGCTTGGATTCTTTATGATGGAGGTAACTCAGCATTTGCAACAACTGTTATAGCTGCCTTTTTTCCTATATTTTTTAATGATTTTTGGGCCTCAGGCTTAGAGGCAGAGGTTAAGACAGCTTACCTAGGTTGGGGCTTAACTATTTCTAATTTAGTATTACTTTTTACCTCTCCATTTATTGGTGCCATTACTGATGTTTCTAGAACAACTAAGTTTTTGTTCACGGGCTTTGGTTTTATTGCAATTATTTGCGTGGCCGTTCTTTATTTAATACCTGCTGGATCCTGGTTACAGGCATTGATTTTCTTTGGGATTGCCAATTACTGCTTTGCAGCTGGTAATACCCTATACGATAAAATGTTAATTCAAGTCTCGAATGAATCAAACATTGCAAAAATTTCAAGTTACGGATTTGCTTTTGGTTATCTAGGAGGAGGGTTCTTATTCTTGATTAATGCTGCGATGACAATGAAGCCTGATTTATTTGGGTTGGCTAACTCAGCTGATGCAGTTCGATGGTCCTTTTTAAGTGTTTCGGTTTGGTGGACATTATTTTTAATTCCAATTTTATTAAAAATTAAAGATTCTGGAAAAGATCTACCAGGATCACATTTTAAACTAGCCTATCAAAAAGTCTTTTACACACTTAAAACTATTTCTTCTAAGAGAAATGTATTTATCTTTCTCTTGGCCTTCTTTTTATATATTGATGGAGTACATACCATAATGGCTATGGCTGCTGATTTTGCATTAAATCTTGGGTTACCAAGTAGTAATGTTATCGTCGCATTAATTTTGGTGCAGTTTGTTGCATTTCCTACTACTCTTTTGTGGTCAAAATTTGCTTATAGCTTTGGAGATAAAAATACACTTCTTTTGACTATTTCTCTTTACCTCGTAGTTATTGGATATTCAGCATTCCTATCTAACGCACTTGAGTTCTATATTTTGGCATCTATGGTAGGTGCAATTCAGGGAGGAATTCAATCAATTTCTAGAAGCTATTACGCAACACTTATTCCTCAGGAAGATTCGGGTGAGTATTTTGGTTTTTATAATATGTTTGGTCGAGCAGGTGCTTTTTTGGGACCAGCACTAGTAGCAATTTTTGTAACTTTTTTTCAAGATACCAGATATGGCTTGATACCTGTAGCGGTACTGTTTATTATGGGCGCTATTATTCTTCTAAAGGTAAAAACCAACAGTGGACCTCTTCAATCGTAATTCAATTATTCTGTATAGCTTGCTTGGATTAGTCAGCATTTTTTTAGCTGGTTTTATTAGAGAATTTCTTAATTTTGAATCATGGAAGGAATTAATTATTACCTCCTGCATCATTATTCCTATGTATATATTTGCAAGAAAAATATTTGCTAGGTATCTTAAAAGCTAACCTAGGTAATTTTTTATGAATTGGTACAGAATTAAAACTTCCTTCGAAGGGTTGAAAAGGCTTGCAACACTTACTCCCGAAGATAAACAAGGCTGTATCGATGCTTATAAGTTTTTTCAACGCATGCAAGACGGAGAAGAGACTAAAACTGAGGATGAAACAAAAGCAGTTGCCGCTTATTACAAAGTTCTCAATAATATGCTGTCCGTCTTTGATTTAGAGAAATTATATATTCCACCTCAATTTGATGATTCCAAAGGTCTCTATGACAATCAGTTATTGTGTGAACAAACTTTGCTAAAGAAATTAAATCTTCAGAATGCTGAATCATCTCATTTATTAGATATGGGTTGCGGAAGAGGACGGATAGCGCATTATTTAGCCACTTTAACGGGTGGCGAAGTATCTGGTTATAATATTGATCCCAACCAAATAGAAAATGCTATTAATTGGGCAGCAGAAACCAAAATGAGCGACAGACTTCATTTTAAGGTAGGGAATCATCATAATCCCCTTAACTATGACTCAGAATCATTTGATGGATGTTTTTCTGTTCAAGCTGTGTGGCCCTTTTTTAAAAAAGAAGAATTAGATGGTTGTGCGAAAGAAATGTATCGTGTCCTAAAACCAGGAACTAGATACGCTTGTTCGGAATATTTACTGTCTCCTTATTTTGACTGGAATAATGAAGAGCATGTTGCCTTGCATAAGAAATACTTGCCTACCTTAGCTGCAACTCAATCGATGTATCCAGCTGATGTTTGCGCTGCCTTGGAAAGGGTTGGGTTTAAAATTCTTACATCAGCTCCTTCAAAGAACCCTGCCTGGCCAATATGCGAACAAAAAAGAAATTTAATTTTTGTCATAAGAAAGATTATTCGAGTGCTTGAAAAAATTAAAATTCTTCCCCCTTGGATTGAAGAGTCACTTGAGTTGCTTCAAACAGGTGGACAGGCATGGACGGATGCTGAAAAAGCTAAAATCGCAGATTTAAATTGGAGAATTGTAGCTGAAAAGCCAGCATCGTAATTTTAAGACAGTAGCTGCTTAAGCACACTAGGCTTGTCTGTAATTATTCCATCTACACCTATATCTATTAGTTTTTGCATTGTCTTGCCATCATTGATGGTCCATACATGGATTTTTAATCCAAGTTGATGAATTTTAGTAACGAATTTTTTTGTTACTATTTTTATACCATATTTATATATGGGTACTTGGACACAGTTACCAAGAATTTTCTTTGAATTAAAACCCCATGTCTTTTTTTTGAGATCCCAAATTTCTTTACGACCCATAGATAAACACACTTCAGGAAAGTTTTGTCTAGTAAAATTTAGTCGTTCATCTGAGAAACTTGCTATGCAAATCCGATGCAACGCGTTCATCTTTTTCATTTCATTTAGTGCTGGTTCCATGACCGCATCTGTTTTTAGGTCTATATTAAATTTTGTATTAGGAAATTGTTCCAAGCATTCTTTTAAAGTTGGGATAGAGTAGTTATTAAAAATTTTTAAATTATTAATTTCGCTTGAGCAAAGATCTCTAAAATTTTTGTCTACACCTAGAATTCTTTTTAAATCATCATCATGAAAAATATAAGGGATTCCATCTTTAGATAATTGAACATCAGTTTCAATGTATTCACATCCAAGATCTAATGTGTATTGAAAGGCCTCAAGAGTATTCTCTGGTGCCTCAATACTGCCACCTCGATGAGCAAATATAGAGACGCCTGATTCGTCTAGATATGGATGAGAGACCATTTCAGTATTGTACCGACATTAGTGTAAAATCATAATTTAGAAATATTTAGAGTTATTATTTTTTTAATGAAAGACCAATTGAGTTTAATGGAATCAGGTGTAAATCTTTTGATAAATGGTATGACTGTGGTTTTTTTCTTTTTATGTATTTTAATTTTATCTACATACCTGCTAAAAATTATCATAGCTCCTTCATTACGAAGAGCTGCCAATGTTATAGATGTTAAAAATAGTCTTGATAAAGAAGAAAATTTAAATCACAAAAAAATAATTAAAGACGTTATAGAGAATATTAGATCATGAGCGATAACAAAAAAATTGGGGTTACTGAGGTGGTCCTCAGGGATGCTCATCAATCTTTATTAGCCACAAGATTTAGGTATAAGGACATGGAGGATTCTCTTAAACAACTAGATGATGTAGGTTTTTGGTCTGTTGAATCGTGGGGCGGGGCTATTTTTGATTCTTGTATTCGCTATTTAGGGGAAGACCCATGGGAAAGAATTAGAAAAATTAAATCAATGATGCCAAATACTCCTCAACAGATGTTATTAAGAGGTCAAAATTTACTTGGTTATAAACATTACGCAGATGATGTTGTAGAAAAATTTGTTGAATGCTCCAAAAAGAATGGTGTGGATGTTTTTAGAGTTTTTGATGCTTTGAATGATCCACGAAATATGCATAAAGCTATGCAGGCTGTTATATCTATGGATGGTCATGCTCAAGGAACAATTTCTTATACAACTAGTCCAGTTCATACGATAGATTTATGGGTAGATTTAGCTAAAAAAATTGAAGACATGGGTGCCCATTCTCTTGCTATCAAAGACATGGCAGGTTTGCTAAAACCTTATGTAGCATTTGAACTAGTGTCTAGATTAAAAGAAGACTTAGAGATTCCTATTCATTTACACTGTCATGCCACTACAGGAATGTCTGTTGCTACCGGAATTAAAGCTATTGAAGCTGGTTTAGACAATATTGATACCTCAGTCTCATCTATGAGTATGACTTATGGACATACACCTACTGAAACAATGATCAGCATTCTTGATGGTACAAACAGAGAAACAGGATTAAATCTTGATAAATTAATTCCTGTTGCTAAGCATTTTCAATCAATTAGAAAAAAATATAAGTCTTTTGAAGGGTCTTTGCGAGGGGTTGACGCAAGAATTTTAGCGTCTCAGGTTCCTGGAGGCATGTTAACTAATCTTGAGAATCAACTTAAATCCCAAAACTCATTAGATAGATTTGATGAAGTGATTAAAGAAATTCCAAAAGTGAGAGAAGAATTAGGATACATTCCATTAGTTACTCCTACTTCCCAAATTGTTGGAACTCAAGCAGTGATAAATGTTCTTTCTGGAGATAGGTATTCAACTATAACCAATGAAACAAAATCTCTTTTAAAGGGTGAATATGGCGCGACACCAGCACCAGTGGATAAGGATTTACAATTACGTGGAATTGGTGAAAGTGCTGTTATTTCTTGCAGACCTGCTGACCTATTAGATGATAATTATAAAGATGTGAGTAATGAATTTAATAAAATAATTGCAGAGCGTAATATTAAAGTAGACATTTCTACAGAAAATATTCTTATTTATGCCATGTTTCCTGAAATTGGAATGACATTTTTAGAAAACAAAGATAACCCAAGTTTTTTTGAATCTGAACCATCAGACATTACTCAAATATCCGATGAGTCATACATAGTTACTGTTGATGATCAAGAGTATGCAGTCAATATTAAAGCTAACGATTCTTTTGAAATTAATGGAATCTCAGAATCTAGATCTGTTACTCCAGAACCTGTAGAGAATGGAAATTCTTCTTCTAATGGGACGGTTGTTAAGGCCCCATTAGGAGGTAATATCTTTAAAATTCTTTCTAAAGAAGGAGAGAAAATTAATTTAGATTCAGCGGTATTAATTTTAGAAGCAATGAAAATGGAAACTGAAATTAAAGCTCCTATTTCAGGCAGTATTTCAAGAATCTTTGTTAATCCTGGAAGTTTAGTAAAACCTGGCGATCCACTTTTTGAGATAAACCCTTCATGAATTTTAATGAAATTTTCTTAAACCTAGGAATTTTTAGCGCCACTACTGGTCAATTCATAATGCTAGGAGTTGGCTTGGTAATTTTATTCTTAGCAATTAATAAAAAATTTGAGCCATTGTTATTGCTCCCAATAGGTTTTGGCGCCATTTTAACTAATATTCCTGAGATAGGTTTGGCATTAAGCCCAATAGAAAAATTAATATATAGTGGAAATTCTAATGAATTATTTGAGGCTATATCGCTTGTATCTCTTACTGAGATAGATCATCTTAATAGCTTTCTTAAATCAGCAACTCATTCACAAATATTGTTGCTTAATGAGTACGCCCTTGAAATAGGCTATAAGCCGGGAATCTTAAATACATTTTATCAAGTGGCCATTGGTTCAGGAGTTGCACCTTTAGTAATTTTTATGGGTGTTGGAGCAATGACAGATTTTGGTCCTATGCTAGCAAATCCAAAAACATTAATATTAGGTGCAGCAGCACAGTTTGGAATTTTTGCTACTGTTATAGGTGCTTTGCTATTAAATAATTTTGGTTTAGTCTCATTTACTTTAAAGCAAGCTGCTGCAATAGGTATTATTGGTGGGGCAGATGGCCCAACTGCAATATATGTTTCATCAATTTTAGCTCCAGAGCTATTAGGTGCTATAGCTGTTGCTGCATATTCGTATATGGCCTTAGTACCTTTAATACAGCCCCCTATTATGAAGTTGTTTACCACAAAATCTGAGAGAACAATTAGAATGATTCAACTAAGAGATGTTTCTCAAAGAGAAAAAATTATCTTTCCAATTATTTTAGTTTTATTGGTTGGTATGCTTCTTCCAACCGCTGCTCCTCTTATTGGTATGTTTTGTTTTGGAAATTTAATGCGCGAATCTTTAGTTGTAGAGCGTCTTAATGAAGTTGTACAAAATTCTTTAATTAATATTGTTACTATTTTTTTAGGATTGGCAGTAGGGTCAAAATTAGCAGCTGAACAATTTTTAACACCAGAAACACTTGGAATTTTATTATTAGGAGTCATAGCCTTTTCTATAGGCACCGCTGGCGGAATTTTGATGGCCAAGTTAATGAATATTTTTAGTAGTAATAAGGTAAATCCCCTTATTGGTGCTGCCGGAGTCTCTGCAGTCCCAATGGCGGCAAGAGTAGCAAATAAAGTAGGGCTAGAAAATGATTCACAAAATTTTCTTTTAATGCATGCCATGGGTCCT
>Ga0257112_10000439_pt1 | contig 17226 bp, 16 predicted proteins | sample LP_taG_5_FD_191565 | JGI IMG/M metagenome (GOLD analysis project Ga0257112, IMG submission 191565) | Marine microbial communities from Northeast Subartic Pacific Ocean, Canada - LP_J_2015_P26_1000m | ecosystem: Environmental > Aquatic > Marine > Oceanic | place: Canada: Northeast Subartic...
GATCACGCGTGCGCCTAGTTCCGCTAGTTGCCTTGTGCACAGAGGCGCTGCGATGGCATGCTCGAAAGACAGAACTGTAATATCGGAAAGGGGAGCTTGATTCGCCATGATAGTTATTGTTGAGAGATTGTAGCCGAACCTTTCATGCATAAGGATCCGGTATGATCTTTTACCCAAAGTTTGGCTACGTTGTCCTTATTTGCATCTAAACCGCACACTTGGAATGGATCAAGATCAAACACTGGATTCATTGCAGTGAACTCGAATTTGGTTAATTGTTTATCAGGATACTGGTCACCAAACAATTCTATCATCAGGGTGGCCAATAACGGGCCATGGACGATCAATCCGGGATAGCCTTCTTCTTGGGTGACATAGTCTCGATCGTAGTGTATTCGATGGCCATTAAAGGTGAGTGCAGAATAACGAAACAATAGCACTGGGTCAGGATCAACATTTTTAGAGAAATCGCAGTTTGTCGGAGCGGGGCTAGGTAAAGGAGGAGGAGAATCCGCTGGAATATGACAGCGGTACACAATGTCATGCTCTTCGCTAATAGAAAGGCCAAGTTCGCCGCTAATTTCGTGGCGAACACACACGAACGCGAGATTACCGCTTCGGCCTTCCTTAAAAGTAATACTCTTAATCGTAGATTGACGGGAAACCTTCTCACCAATGCATAATGGTTGATGAAAATCGAAGCGACTGCCAGCCCACATGCGCCTTGGCAAGGGGATAGGTGGCAGAAAATCTCCTCGCTCTGGGTGACCATCTCTTGCAAGGGTTGATTGCCTGGCAGGATTGAGAAAGAACAACCAGTGCCATAGTGGGGGCAATTGGTCTCCTTTGCCGTAGACCATATTGTTCTTATCTAACATGGCCGCCATAGCTAATATAGGTGCAATTATCAGGTCGTCACACGCGGTTTCGGTGCGACCAATCCATTGTTTAAATTCGTTTTTTCCAGTACTCATTTGGGTTATTTTTTATCTGTTAACTAATTGATCCGCTGAGAATTTAATGGATGCCTGAGCAAGTTGCTACTAAAATGATGCCGATTTAACATTTAGTGCTAATTTATTGCGCTAGGCACGGCGGGAAAAACTTTATGCCAGGAAAATATTTCGAGCAACTGGAAGTGGATATGGTGTTTGAGCATTTACCACATCGTACTGTCACGGAAACAGACAATTTTTTATTTACGGCTATGACTCATAACCCGCAACCGTTGCATATAGATGCCGAGTTTGCCAAGTCCACCCAACACGGCCAGATTATCGTCAATAGCTTCTTTACACTGGGGTTGGTTGTCGGGCTTTCAATTGGAGATACCACCTTAGGCACTACAATTGGCAATCTCGGTATGGATAGGACTGAATTTCCTAATCCTGTTTTTATTGGTGACACGATTCGTGCAACAACCAAGATTGTCAAAAAACGTGAGTCAAAGACCAAACCAGATCGTGGAATTGTATGGTTTGAACACATTGGCGTTAATCAGCGAGATGAAGTTGTGTGTGAGTGCTTGCGCAAGGGCATGATGCTGAAAAGTTCTAATTGAGGAAATTCGAGTGATAAAACAGCCAATACAAGGAGTGAAGGGCCTTCGTCGATCGTTACACTTTGTTCCTGGTGGAAACGACCGGATGTTTGAAAAAGCGCTCTCCTTGCCGGCGGACTCTCTCATCTTAGATTTAGAAGATAGCGTCACTCCAGAAAACAAGGAGGCGGCACGGAGTCATGTTTGCAATTGGGTTAAGAGAACAGATTTTGGAACACAAGAATGCTTGGTGCGCATAAACCCGCAGGATACTCCTTGGGGTAAAGACGATCTCTTGGCAATTATGGAAGTTTTACCGGACGGATTGGTACTTCCCAAGGTCACGACAAGAGAAGATGTCGATGCTGTCGACAAGGCGATAGCTCGAATTGAACAGGAAAAAAAGATCGAACCAGGTTCAATATCGTTGGTTTTGATAGGAGCAGAAGTACCAGAGGCTGTTTTTCACTTACCAACGATTGCCAAGAACCCCCGAGTAGATGGCATTACGTGGGGCGCAGAAGATTTGTCTGGGGCACTTGGCGCTAGAGCTAAACGTGATGAAGAAGGTAATTATTTGGAAGTGTTTAACTACGTGCGCTCGACATGCCTGTTGGCGGCAGTAGCCGCTGGAGTGCAACCTATTGATGCTGTATACGTGGATATTAAGAATAGCACTGGCCTGAAGCTAGAGTCCAAAACCGCAGCCGATATGGGTTACACTGGTAAGTTCACTATTCATCCAAGTCAAATCGAAATAGTTAACAACGCTTTTACTCCTAGCGAGAAGGAAATAAGTGAGGCGGCGGAGCTGATTGCGGCGTTTGCAGAGCATCAGGCCTCGGGCAAAATGGCCTTCTCTTTTAATGGCCAAATGGTGGATGTGGCTCACTTGAAGCGGGCCCAAAAAATTCTGGATAAAGCCACACAAATCGCTGGGCAGACAGGTTAACTAGGTAGGAATCATGGATTTTAAAGAAGACGAAGACCACCGCCTAATTCGGGAATCCATTCGTAAGCTTTGTGAAGGTTTTCCTGATGATTACTGGGAACAACACGACCGCGAAGGTATATTTCCGGATGAATTCTTTAAAGAAATGGCGGCAGCAGGCTGGATTGGTATTGCCATGCCGGAGAAATACGGCGGAGCGGGCAAGGGTATACAAGAAGCGGCGATTATTCTTGAAGAAGTAGCAGCCTCAGGTGCAGCGATGAATGGTGCTACTCCGGTGCATTTATCTATCTTTGGAATGCATCCTGTGGTGAAGCATGGTTCGGAAGCTATGCGACAAAAGTATCTGCCTCCGGTGGCGCGTGGTGAATTGCAGGTAGCATTCAGTGTTACTGAACCTGATGCTGGAAGTGACACTACCTCAATCGAAACTTTTGCCCGCCTTAAGGGTGACCAATACACTGTTCGGGGTCGTAAGGTATGGACCTCTAAGGCACTGGAATCTGAACGGGTGTTACTGTTGGTACGTACCACTCCTAAGGCGGAAGTGACGCGTAAAACCGAAGGTATGACATTACTGTTTGCCGAATTGCAGAAACCTGAAGTGTCCATCACCGCGATTCCGAAACTTGGCCGCAATGCCGTGCGTACCTGTGAAGTGGTTTATGACGATCTTCAGGTGTCGGTTGAAGATCGGGTAGGTGAAGAAGGTAAAGGGTTTAAATATCTGCTCGATGGCCTCAATGCTGAACGGATATTGATTGCAGCAGAATCCGTGGGTATAGGCAGAGCCGCTTTGCGGCGCTCTGTGCAGTACGCGAAGGATCGAGTTGTGTTTAATAGGCCTATCGGTAAGAATCAAGGCATTGCCTTTCCGCTGGCAGAGGCACGTATCAAGCTGGATGCGGCCGAGCTCATGGTTCGCAAGGCGGCTTGGCTACTAGATAACGATTTGCGTTGTGGTACCGAGGCAAACATGGCCAAATGGCTGGCTGCCGAAGCCGGGTTCTATGCGGCTGACTGTGCGATCCAAACTCATGGTGGTTATGGATATGCGAGGGAATATCATGTTGAACGTTATTGGCGGGAAGCTCGTTTAATGAAACTAGCGCCTATTTCACAGGAAATGATTCTGAATTTTGTAGCAGAACATGAGTTAGGCCTGCCACGCTCCTACTAAGTTGGTAAACATGATTATTAGTTAATGAGTAGGTACTGCTAATAAGCGAATTTACATTTTATTACGTTAGAAAAATAAAAATTTGGAGAGTTTAATTATGGCAATTATAAAGAAAGCGTTGGTTTTAGTTATCACGTTCGTCTTTATGGGTTCTGGCTTGGTGGCGGCTATTGAAGAGCCAGTAAAACTAACCTCTGGCGAAATTACAGGCACACTTGTAGATAATGGTGTACAGGCTTTCCTGGGGATTCCTTATGCAGCTGCTCCGGTGGGAGAATTGCGCTGGCAGCCGCCTCAAAAAGCCACTCCGTGGAAAGGAGTTAAAGTAACTGACAGACATGGTCCTGGCTGCATCCAGCCTGGTGAACTTTATATGAGCGAGGATTGTTTATTTTTGAACATATGGACCAAATCTGACGGTAATGAAAAATTGCCAGTCATGGTATGGATTCATGGAGGAGGATGGGCATTTGGCTCTAATTCTGTTGGGACCTATGATGGATCTGCTTTCGCTAATAACGGGGTAGTATTGGTTTCTGTCAATTATCGAATGAATAGTTTTGGATTCATGGCTCACCCCGCGCTTTCAGCTGAATCAGAGAACGGCGTATCCGGAAATTACGCCATTTTAGATCATATTGCGGCACTCGAATGGGTGCAGGACAACATTGAAGAATTTGGTGGTGATAAAAATAATGTAACTATTTTCGGCGAATCAGCTGGTGGGGCGAGTATCTATTCCTTATTGGCTACACCGATGGCGAAGAGCCTTTTTCACAAGGCGGTTTCTGAAAGCACTTGGATAAACGCTGACAATGTTACTGATCTTAAAAATGCCAATGGGTTTTCAGAAAGTGCTGAAGTTCTTGGTGAGAGAGCTATAGCAACCGCTTTAGATATGGCACAAGTTACAGGCCCGGACACTCTTTCAAAAATGCGTTCACTTTCAGCTCAGGAAGTTCTCGATCTAGAACATGGGGTGACACTTATTGTTGATGGATGGCTTTACGACAAAGCACCTATCGAGATTTTTGAAGAGGGCAGTCACAATAATGTGCCTATCATAACAGGATATAATGACGGTGAGGGGCTGATGTTTGTTAGGCCCGATCGAGCCCCAGCCACGCTCAGTGATCAGCGAAGCCTAAGGATTCAGCAGCTTGGTAATTTAGGAGTTGATCTAGTGGACTTCTACGTCGCGGAGGATGAGGGGCAATTATTTGATACAGAAGTTGATTATAGCAGTGATAGTGTATTTATCCGGGCGAGTCGTGAGCTTGCATTAGCGTCAGCGCTGGCTGGTCAACAAGACACTTATCTTTATGTTTTTGCCAGAAACTCTAGAGATCCATCTCAGCGGGCTGCCCATTTCATGGAGGTCCCTTATGTTTTTGGTACTCTCCCTGAAAGAGCCCCGGGAGAAGACAAAGAATTATCGCAACTTATGAATGACTATTGGGTACAGTTCGCCAAGACAGGAACTCCAAATGGTCAGGGTCTACCTGTATGGCCAAGATATGATCTAGAAAAACAAATGCATCAGGTTTTAGATGTGCCTATATCTCAAGGAGCAACGGATAGGAAAGCCCAGCTTGATGAAATGGATCGTTATATGCGGGCCCGCTACGAGGCAGCTAAGCTTTAAAGCGTATTTATTGCAGGTTCGCTGAGTTTATTATGCTAAAAATAATAAAAGCTGGAATTATAGGGGTGGCTTTTTTACTTGTCCAAATGGTGGTTGTCGCAAATGCTCAAGAATTAAGTGGCCAGGACAATCCCGAGGTACAAAGGGTTGAACCCTTTCAGGTGTTCGACAACCTTTATTATGTTGGTGCTAAGTGGGTGGGTGCTTGGTTGCTAGAGACAGACCAGGGCTTGATTCTATTTGATTCTTTATATGGTGATTTAACGGATCTGGTGATTGACGGTATTCGTGAGTTGGGCTTTGATCCAGATGATGTCCGTTATATTATTATTACTCATGCTCATTATGATCACATTGGAGGTGCTCGCCGCTTCCAGGAAGAATTCGGTTCTGTGGTTATGATGACCGAGGCGGATTGGCAGATGACTGAGGAGGATCCGATTTACCGGAAATATCCAAAACCTATTCGACACCTTTCAGTATCAGATGGCAGCACTCTGAATCTTGGACGTATTCGGTTGCGTTTCATGGTCACGCCCGGCCACACTCCGGGTGTTCTTTCGACACGTTTTACAGTTTATGATCAGGGTTATCCCCATGTTGCCTTCATGTTTGGCGGAGTTGGCCTGAACTTCTCAGGGGTAGAACGAACGGAAAGCTACATCAACAGTGTCGAGCGTCTGCAACAACTTCCCAATGTCGAAGTGAATATCCCTAACCATCAAGGCTCGGGTGAAGTGTTCGAGAGGTATGAGATTCTCAAGGATCGCCGCGATGGCGATCCGCATTCTTTTGTTGACCCGGAAAGCTGGAATGCTTGGTTGGATATTTTATTATTGAATGCTCAATCAAAATTAGAGCACGAAAAAGCAGAAACTAGATAAAACTGGCTTCTTAATTCCAGGGGGTATTGCTTTAGGTTGCGATTGCCTTCAGAATTTTGCCCTGATTATTTTGTTGAACATCGATAAATTGATTATCGGTGATCAGAATCAATTGGAGAAACAGGTTCGATTTGCCAGCGGGCAAACAGTTGCCTCGCCTGGCTGAGCTGCGAGGGATTTAAGTCTTCTTCTATTTGTTCCCTCAGAATAAGTCCATCTTCATGACCGTTGCCTATAGCCTTTGCAGCCCAGGCATGTGCTTCCACCAAGTTCTTCGATACCCGATCACCTTTTTGATACATTTCGGCAAGGGCGAATGCAGCTCCAGAATGACCGGCCTTGCCGGAAGATTCAAACCAATCGATACCACGCGTATTGCTTTGCTCTATCCCGTTGCCATCGAGGTAAAGGCTACCAAGGTTAAACTGAGCATTTATATGTCCCTGCAGGGCTGCGGCCTCAGTCCACTTAAAGGCTAACTCGAAATCTTGGTCCACTCCCTGTCCGGTAAAGTAGAGAATAGCGAGATTATATTGCGCTACATCCAAGCCTGTCTCGGCGGCGATGGAGAACTCCTGGAAAGCAGTCTCGAAATCACCGTTAAAGGCCGCGTTAACACCAGCTTCGTAATCGGCATTAGCTCTACATACAATGAGCGTCAGGAGTATGGCTGCAAAAATGAGCTCTATAGACTTCATTACTCTAAACTATTTCTGTTTATTTGTTTGAATGTTATTACAGCCTTGTGTGAGATAAAACTGTGTATTGTTACAGGCGACATTTACTATAAAAAGCTAGCAGTTTAGCTATAATACCGGCCTGTTTTTCTGCACCCGTAGCTCAACTGGATAGAGTACCCGGCTACGAACCGGGCGGTTAGAGGTTCGACTCCTCTCGGGTGCGCCAAACTACACTTTACCTACCTTAACCAAGATCCAATAATTAAGGATCAGGAACTGCATCTTCCACGGTAAGTGGGTTCAAATAAGCGCCATCGGTAATACCTGTCTTCCGCATAGCAATACCAGTCAAGCATTCTTGCACTAAGCGATTAGCATTCATCACCGTAGTGTACCCCGGGTCAACCAATGGATTTAGTTCAACTAATTCAAAACCTACCAAGTTATTTTCCGTGCATAGTGCGCGGACCAATGGAAAAACTTCGCGGGTTGTCAGTCCGCCTGGCTCAGGTGTGCCAGTTCCTGATGCGTAGGCAGGATCAAGAACATCAATATCGAAAGACACATATAAATATTCTGGTCCGTCATTAGCTTCAGCAAGTATGCGCTGCATTACAACATCCCAGCCATCCCGTTCAATTTCAACCATTGTGTGATACCGGAAATTGTTTTCGCGCATCCATTGGAAGCCTTCTTCCCCAGGCCAATAACCTCTTAAGCCAACTTGAATGTAGTTGCTGCCTAATATATGACCTTCTTCTATTAAGCGATAAATTGGTTGAGCATGAGAAATCAAATGTCCGCTGTAACCTTCAGCTGCTGCATCGTAATGCGCGTCAAAATGAATGACGCCAACGTTTTCTTTGCCGTAAACATCAGCCACTCCTGCGACATCTGGATACTCGAGAGAGTGGTCGCCACCTATAACCAATGGAATCGCGCCAGTGGATGCTATTTCCCGGACTAATTTGCGAACCGGGGGCATACTGCGTTCTACACTAAGACGATCAATGGGTGAATTACCGTAGTCGACAACTCTAAGTTCCCGCTTCCAAGCAACTCCAACATGCATATGCGGTAAGCTACCTCCATCCAATACACCTAAACTTTCTCGTAAAGATTTTGGTCCATTAGCTGCACCGCGCATACCTACACCCATATCTATAGACGCACCTAATATCGCAACGTCGACATTTCCAGCGGTCAGATCTGCAGGGTTGATTGCAATCGGTAAATTAAAAAAAGTAAGCACGCCAGCGTTTCGTAAACGCCCAGGGTAGAAAGGACCAGGCTCTCTATCAGGGTCATTGGCCGGATCCCGGAGCTGTGCCCAGGGATCGAAACTTGGATCATTGGGATTAAGAGGAATACTCCCGTCATTACGATCGAATACGCTGGGTGTAAAATCTTGACCCACTACAATCCAAATAGGAATTAGAGCGCCGAACAGTACGAGTAAATTTTTCAATGTATTCACAGACTACCCACCGTTATGTTTCTCTCCTTCCATCATCAGTCAATTGCAAAACAGTACAATAAACCGGCCCCACCAACGCTAACGAGGTTCTCCTGGGTGCAACCTGGCGTACCGTGAGAGGAGTTCCAAGGAGAGCCCGGTGTCAAGAAAGAGTAGCGGTCGGCATGGCCTACTCTTGCGCTGCCTTCGTCATTGCTAGTCCAGTTGTTACAGGTTTGGTCTTGTCCTGCTGGAAACGCGGAGCCATCAATTTGTGTGCCCGTTAGTATATCGTGCTCTGAAAAGTCGGGATCTCCGTCTATGCGTGAAGCAAACTGATTGCCATTTTCATCCAGCGCGTGTTCCCAATTAATATTTGAGTTGTCGTAGTGCAGGTATACTAGGCTGGCTGCTATGATTACGCCTGCTGAGTTTGCCCAGGGCCCTGATCCTATTCGGTTACGTGCATTGACCGCGCCGACTCCCTGAGTACTCAAATAGGCCGCCCATGTGCGGTTCCCAGCACCTGCGGCAGTGGCCAGCGACTGACAATGAGCGTCCGCGCCTGCGAGACCTCCCAGGTTACCGCCATCACCAATGCTAACACTAGTGACAAAGAAGCCCATCTCAGGCGGTTCGTCGTCACTTTGTTGTGCAACAATCGAAAGTCTGGGTAGTATCAACACACCCATGATGGTTGCTATTGCTATAAGCACTTTTCTGTTATTCATTTTTTTTGTATTCCTCCTGAGGTTTTTGTTTCAGCGTATAAGGAAAATACCCAATTGAAAAGGGGGCCAGTTAAGTTTTGACAACTAACTGATAGTAATACTTATATGAAGTACTACTCTAGGGCGAGGTGCTAAGGCTAACAAACTGCTGTATATTTACTTCGAAGTGGGTGATTTAAACTGGTGAGCTTTACCAAGGTGAGGTGGAGATTAATGAAAATTAAAATTTTACTAATCATGTCGATGCTTACAGTGATTAGCGGGATAGCTGTAGCTCAATCAACTGACGAATATGCAGTGCCTCGAACTGAGTATGGACAACCCGATTTACAAGGTGTCTGGAATTTTAGTTCAAGCACCCCTATGCAGCGTTCGGAACGCTATGGCACGCAGGAATTCCTAACGCCGGAACAAATAGAACAAGCTGTCCAGCGGCAGGTCCGCACGGCGGCAGCAGCCGATGCACGAGAGGCTGAATTGGTTCTCGATCCTGAGGCTCCACCAGCTGGTGCAACCCCTAGGGGCTACAACACATTCTGGATTGAGATGGGAAATAGAGGCGACAATGTCAGGACTTCTCATATTGTCTATCCACTGGATGGTCGTACCCCGGAAGTTATCGAGGGTAATCCAGTAATAGCCGGTGGCCTAGGTCCGGATATTACCGGCGAGCGCCCGGTTCGTTTCATTGTTGGTGGTATCGCTAAAGATGGTCCGGAAGATCGAGGATTATCCGAGCGCTGCCTGGTTGGTTTCAATGCCGGACCGCCCTTTACACCGAGCCTTTATAACAACAATCTGCAGATATTTCAGGGCAAGGATACCTTCGTGATCATGACAGAAATGATTCACGATGCCCGCATAGTGACGCTGATTGAAAAACCTGCCCTGACTGACGACATTAGGCTCTGGTCCGGAGATTCACGAGGTTATTGGGAAGGCGATACTCTGGTTGTCGAAACCAGAAACTTTAATGGCATGCAAAGCTCATTCCAAAGCAGGGGTACCAATTTGGATATGGTGCTCACTGAGAAATTCACCCGAGTCGCGTATGACACGGTGAATTACGAATTTACCGTCGATGACCCGTCTACATTTACCGACAAGGTTACCGCAATCGTACCAATGAGTAAGGTAGCAGGTCAGATTTATGAATACGCCTGTCACGAAGGAAATTACGGTATGTTCAACATCATACGAGGTGCGCGTGTCGAAGAGCGTTTGCAGGCTGAAAACGGCATTTAAAAAAGAGAAGATTGCATTGAGTGGGGTGCTGGGGTTCAGATTAACTGAATAACTGGGACTCTCATTCATAAACTGCTTTCTTTATTTTTCCTATATACTGGGTATAATTTCGCTGCTGCATTGATTATTCTTGCACATTGGAGGTATTAAATGTCACGTATCATGTCTGTCGTCGGCGTCGCAATAGCGGTAGCTGGCACTATCACTCCTCTTTCAGCATTTTCTCAGGCACATGATGCCCATGAACATGCTCACATGGGCCCTGTAGTCAGCTGTACGGATCTTGCGACGCCACCGTGGACCGGATTGCCCGACACGGATCGTGAGCAGGTGGCCACTTTACGGCAGGAACTCGCTTCCCTTAGCACGCCGGAAGCCGCCAAAGCCGCTGGCTTCAATCCCGTTTTGGGGGATATCCCCGGCATGGGCGTGCATTATATAAACATGGCGGTGTCCATGCGGGGGAAAGATTTAGACGTCAATACACCGGACCAGCTTCTGTTTGCTAGTATCGATGGCCAGGACCGACTCGTAGGGGCGGCTTACTCGTTCATTGACGTGCCGGACACCGATGTACCCCTCCCGTTTGATAGCGATCTTGCCTCGTGGCATGACCATCCCCAGTTCGCCCGAAATGGTCAGACTCTGCACATGCTGCATGTCTGGTTCGTTCCGTCTTCGAACGGCCCGTTCGCCGGCCTCAACTTCTGGCTGCCCTACCGTACCGCAGGTATTGAGATACCTAATCCTTGCTGGATGGCTGATGAAGCAGACGCTGACCGGATTCGGAATGTTTCATTCGCGCTCGTACCGCAGCGAAGGGATGGCATTGCTGGCGCCACGTCGACAGATGGTGTGGCCAGAGCTACAGGCTATTCTGCAGGTTCCAGCACTGAACGCATGGAAATGTTTGCTGCATTGGACGCCGCCGCCCGTGCCGACGATCGCGATGCTTGGGTTTCAGCCGCAGACCGGTTCATCGCCGACTTGAGTACATCCGAGGTCACTAGAGTACAGGGTCTGCTTGGCGTTTTGGGGACGAACCAGATGTCATCTGCTGAACGAGACGCTGCGGGGATTGCGCAGCCGAGCAGTGGAAGAGACCGGAACTAGCCTTCGGTAAAACCACGCCCTCCTAGTCAGTAGGGTTGAGCTTCGAGTCGCTGACGGTCCGTCGGCTCGGAGTCCTGCCAACGCGCCGAGAGTAAATAAACTCATTTGATTGTCCCGATATTCTCGAGTTAGTTCCCCATGAGAAACTAGTTACTAACAAAAGAAGGAAACCCAAAATGACAACAATTAAACTTCTGCTAATGTGTTGCTTTTCTTTTTATGCACTAAATACTTTCGCGGCTCAGTCAGTAGACTTAGGACGTGGCGAGCTGCCGCTAACTGTTCCCTCGAGCTATAGTGAAGATACGCCCAGTCCTTTGATCATTTTATTGCACGGATTCGGCTCCAGTGGTGCCCGCCAAGATTTTTATATGGGGGTTAGCAAACTCGCGGATAGCTATGGGTTTCTTTTTATAGCCCCGGACGGAACGCCATCAGGAGACAACCAAAATCGGTTTTGGAATGCCACTCCTGCTTGCTGTGATTTCTCAAACACTGATGTAGATGATTCTTCCTATTTACTGAATATCATCAACGAAATTAAGTCTGACTATAATATTGATCCTAATCGAGTTTACTTAATTGGACACTCGAATGGCGGATTTATGTCTTACCAGACTGCTTATGAACACTCAGATACTATCGCTGCATTTGCGAGTTTGGCTGGAGCAAGTCATAACGATGAAAGAAAAGCGCCAGATAATCCGGTGCATGTTTTACAAATTCATGGTTCTGCAGACAGCACTATTAATTATGAAGGAGGACAGAATCTTAACAACCCTTATCCAAGTGCGTTAGAAAGCGTTTCTCAATGGGCAATCTACAATGGTTGCGTTGATGAAGGTGTTGAGCGGGAAATCAGAGACCTCGATTCGGGAATCACTGGTCACGAATCCACGGTATTACTATTTGCTCAAGGGTGCATGTCGGGAGGATCGAGTGAACTATGGACTATAAATGGCGGGTCCCATATACCCTCACTATCAGACACGTTTAGCCAGCAAGTTATCGAGTGGCTATACGAGCACCCAAAACTAATGTCAGCCACTAGAGCTGAATGAATCAGAAATATTAGGCAAAAGATGGTCTTTATAACCGTCCCTAATACACGGAGGAGCTAACCATGATTGTCGAGCAAATCTGGACCGGTAATGCCTATCGTAATTTTAATTACCTAGTCGTGTGCCCGGAAAATGGAGAAGCCCTAGCCATCGATCCACTGGATCACCAAAAATGCCTTCGCTCTGCAAAAGAAAATGGCTGGACCATCACACAGGTTCTCAACACCCACGAGCATGGGGATCACACTGGTGGCAACAAACAAGTAATCGCCGCTACCGGAGCGAAGCTATTGGCGCACCAAAATGCCGCTAACAGCATTCCCGACATGGATGTAGGTTTAGTCGCAGGAGATTTAGTCAAGGTAGGTAAGACAGTGGAGCTGCTGGCGCTAGACACACCGGGCCACACCATGACTCATATTTGTCTGCTGTCACAGACAGATGAGCCTGGCCTGTTTAGTGGAGACACCCTGTTCAATGCAGGTGCAGGCAATTGCCATAATGGTGGACACCCTAAAGAACTTTATGAAACCTTCGCCAGCCAACTTTTCAAACTGGCGGGCAGTACTAAAATCTATCCGGGCCACGATTACATCAGTAACAATCTGGAATTTACTCTGGACCGGGAACCGGATAATGCACGAGCTAAATCGTTGCTGGAGGAAATAAAGGAACAGAATCCGGATGAAGCTCTGGTTTCGACCATGGCCCTGGAAAAAGAGATCAACGCTTTTTTTAGGTTACAGAATCCAACTGTGATTGCCACATTACAGGCGGAATTCCCAGACCTACCCGATGATCCTGACCCAGAAATTGTATTCCTTAAACTGCGGGAACTCAGGAACAAATGGTAAGGCGAAGAGCCTGATAAATAGTTATTTATTGAATCCAGTAGGTTTTATCGTTCTTGTTTGCGCGTATCTATAAATCTAGCTGGTATTACAGTTGCATTATGTCCACAAATCCTCTGAAATGACCGTCCGGAGGAGCAATTCATGAAAAGAACAATAATTTCCTTATTTGTATTATTCGGATCTCTCTTATTTCTATACCCAGCCCTTGGTAATGATGGCTCCATCGCCTTTGTCGGTGCCACCATAATCGACGGTACCGATGCTGAGCCACTTGTTGACGGTGCTCTGGTAATTACTGATGGCCGAATACGTACCGTGGGCCCACGCAGTGCGGTGACTATTCCTGATGGTGCGAACGTAGTAGATGTGTCTGGCAAGTATATTATGCCGGGCATGATTAATGCTCATGGACATGTGGGCGCCACTGTTGGGCTTAATGGTAACGGGGGATATAGCTCCAATAATTTGCTTCGGCAGCTTGGTCTCTACGCTCGCTATGGTGTAACAGCGGTAAATAGCCTGGGCGGGGATGGGGAGCAAGGTTTCGCATTACGTAACGAGCAGTACGATAGCGAATTGAATCGTGCTCGTATCTATGTAGCCGGCAGTGTGGTGGTTGGTGACAGTGAAGCGGCTATCCGCGACGAAGTGAATCGCAACGCCGATATGGGCGCAAATTTCATCAAAGTACGTATCGATGATAATCTCGGTGCCAGTCAAAAAATGCCAAGATCATTTTTTGAAGCCTTAGTCGATCAAGCTCACATCCGCCGGTTACCAGTTGCCGTGCATCTCTACTATTTGGATGATGCAAAATTCATGTTGGAAACAAACGCCGACATTATTGCCCACAGTGTTCGAGATCTTGCGGTGGATCAGGAATTTATCAATATGGTTACGTCGAAAGATGTTTGTTATATCCCGACACTGACTCGTGAGGTTTCTACCTTCGTATATGAAAGTGTCCCAGGGTTCTTTTCAGACCCTTATTTTCTAAAGGAAGTGGAATCGGCCATAATTGAGGAACTTTCTGCGCCAGAACGTATGTCTCGTATAGCCGGAAGCCGTTCAGCGCAAACCTATAAAGCGCAACTACCAACAGCTATGGCTAATGTAGATACCTTGTACGATTCTGGGGTAAGGATTGCTATGGGGACCGATACAGGGCCTCCAGCCAGGTTCCAAGGTTATTTCGAGCATATGGAAATGCACATGATGGTGGATGCTGGTATGTCGCCTCTTGATGCAATTAGATCTTCCACCGGCGTCGCTGCGGAATGTATAGGCATGGGCGATATAGGCACTTTGGAGCCAGGGAAATGGGGCGATTTTTCAGTTCTCACCGAAAACCCGGCGGAAGACATTCGCAACTCTCATTCAATTGAAAGCGTATGGATTGCGGGTAATCGAGTGCCAGATTAGACTCTCAATGCAAAAAAGGCCAGTAGAGTTCTACTGGCCTTTTTTTATTCACCCTTACGGACTAAGGGCAGGGATTCTCTCCAGCTACTGGAGTTGCACCTGACGGAAGGAATCGACAAGGGTCCGCTTGTTCCAGAGTAACCCGAGCCCCGATTCGGATGAGGCTGCCAGTGCTGGGTGCCTGGAAGAAGTGGTAGCCTTCTCGTTCGGTCATCCATCCCGAAGGGCCACCTACGAATTTGCCAGCTGACTCGGTTTCTCCCTTGATACGGTCTATCAGCATTTCATATTCAGGATCTCCTTGGCGCTTACCACTGAAACTACCTATATCACCACTAGCAGCGAACACTACGTCGACCCCATCAACGCCAGCAATTTCATCGGCAGCGGCAGTACCTTCCAGAGTTTCGATCATGGCTATAATCATCAGGTTGTCGTTCCAGGTTTGACGATAGTCGCGACCCCAGAGGCGGCCATACTGCCCTCCACCTTGGCTACGACGCCCTTCTGGAGGATATTTGGCGAATTTCACCGCGTTTTCCATTTTCTCCGCAGTGTCCACCATCGGCACAATTAGACCGAGGGCACCGATATCAGTGGCTTTCTGGATATCGCCTTCGGTTGCATCCGGAATGCGGATGAAAGGTACAGCCGGTGCATCGCGACATGCCCAAATCATGCGTGCGACGTCGGTGTAATTTAGAGAGCTGTGCTGCATCTCGATCCAGATAAAATCAAAGCCTGAGTTGGCCATGGCACAGTATATTTCAGGATCAGGCGTATCCACGGTGCCTCCAACCACCTGGCCTCCGGCTGCCAGCTTAGCTTTGACCGTGTTGTACATACGCACGTCCTGGGCCTGTGCTGGTAGGAGCCAGATGATTGAAAAAAGATAAGCTAAAGCGAGACTCAGTATTTTCATCGTTATAACCTCGTAAGGACTGTTATTGTTTTCATTCTGCTTATTAACTGTCAAATAGCTCTGGATTTCAATCCTTTGGTGCTTATTTATGCATCTGCAATCATGGAAGAACGAGACTGTCCGGCAGCTTTTTCAGCTTGTTGCCGCATGCGGCGCCTCTCTCCGCGGCGGGACAACTCTTTCCTGTTGTTATCGTCCACCCTGGAGTAGTCATCTCGCCAGCTATTTTCCCCCCACTCATATGGTGTCCGTTCACTGGTGTTAGGTTTGGTGGCTGTGCGGAATATGGCTAATCCTTGGCTTATGATGCCGTGTTGCATATTTTTGTCATAGGGTTTTCCGCAGGGATTTCCTAGTGGAAAATCCGAATGCAGATACCGTGCAACACCGCAGTGTTCGACGACATCGATGGCAGAGCCGATGATAAGCGTCGGGATTCCGTTGGCTTCTAGATGCCGCGCGACCAGACTCACGGTCTGGTGGCAAACAGGTCATAAAGGGACCAGTATGGCCACATCAATTTCATCTTTTTGACAACGATCAAGTATGTCTGGAGCATCTTTATCAATGGTGTTGCGTTGACTGTATTCTGTTGGCACTGAATAAAATCGGCGCGCAATATCCCCCACCGCGCCTTCACCGACCAGCTTATTAAGCTGCTCCAGCGGCAGGAAGGAGCCGATATCGTCGGTATGAGTTACAGACTGGTGCCAAGACAGTTCTCTTGTGTACATGGTTTTGGGAATTGGGCTGCTGAGCATTGAATACACCCGTCGATGTGTACGGCCCTCCTCAGTGTTTGGCATAGCAGTGACGATTAGACCAGCATTGCATTCCCTTAGTGGTTTAGGCAACGGAGCAAATGGAGTTTCGATGTTGTGAGCCCACACATAATCTTTCATATAACCCTGGGCGCGGTAATAGTCACGGGTCCGTTCTATATATGGAACGTCATAAATTTCAGGCACTGTATTCTCCGCTTGTGCTTCTTTCTATAAATTCAGAATCGGTTGTATTACTTGTCTCTCTTATGCTTAGCCTGATTAATTCAACCCTCCTGAGATGGTGAAGTCAACTCTGCCCGTGATAGTCTTACCAACTGCGAATAGGAAGCTACTCATATGAGCACGTCAATAAGTAAGCTAGTTTCAGCGGTTATTACCAGTTTTTTCTGCCTTATCTTTTCCGTATCAATTTATGCGCAACAGGGGAACAACACAATGATCAGCCCTTCTCCAGTGGACGGTGTTACTTTCCGCTTCATCGAAGCTAATGACTTGCGCATGCGTATTGCTGAGGCTGGGGACTCGGGTCCACTTTTATTATTAGCTCACGGGTGGCCGGAGTCATGGTATTCCTGGCGGCATCAGCTCATTTTTCTGGCAGAAGCCGGATATCGGGTAGTGGCACCTGATATGCGCGGTTATGGAGAAACTGATAAGCCGCCGCGTATTGAGGATTACGATATAGTCCAATTAGCCGACGATATGGTCGGCTTACTCGATGCTCTCGGTGAGGAGAGTGCCATAATGGTTGGCCAT
>Ga0257112_10000444_pt1 | contig 17106 bp, 14 predicted proteins | sample LP_taG_5_FD_191565 | JGI IMG/M metagenome (GOLD analysis project Ga0257112, IMG submission 191565) | Marine microbial communities from Northeast Subartic Pacific Ocean, Canada - LP_J_2015_P26_1000m | ecosystem: Environmental > Aquatic > Marine > Oceanic | place: Canada: Northeast Subartic...
CACCCCAATCACACGAAAACGCTCTGAATTGACACGGACTATTTCACCAAGTGGATTGACATCACCAAATAATTCATCTCTCATATCCGGGCCTAAAACAGCTAGGGATCGAGGTGATTTGGGATTATCATGAGGCAAGTATTCGCCCAGCATATCAGTTGCATCCACGATTACATCGTAATCAGCACCGGTTCCAACGACCATTGACCGTCTCATTTTTTCCCCATATTCAATTTCTCCATTTCCAGCCGAAACGGGAACCGCAAATTCAATTACAGGCAAACGCTCCAGAGCCTTTGCATCCTCAAAGGTCAGGGGTTTAACGTTCCCAAAAATACCTAACGGCATTCCCATTGTTTCCGTTTTACCTGGAGAAACCGAAATGATATTGGATCCAAATTGTGTGAATTGTGAGACGATGTAGGATTGCAGCCCTTGCCCTAAACCGGTTAAAAATATGACGCAAACAACACCAATTGCTATGCCCAAAGACGTTAGAAAACTTCGCATCTTCTGGGAAATAATCGAGAAGGATGAAAAAAGAAAAAGATCTTTAAACTTCATGTCATTTCTCCCCAGACAATGCAATTACTGGATCCAGTTTTGAAGCTCGTCTAGCTGGTATTAAACCAAATAGAGCTCCACATACTAGGGCAACAAGCAAGGAAACAACCGATGCCCATGTAGGTGGCAGGAAATTATAAGTTGGAAAAGCTACTTTAAGAGTCTGGGTGATGGTGTGCCCTAGGATCAGTCCTAAAATAGCGCCGCTTCCTGATAAAAGAATGGCCTCGGTTAAAAAGAGATGGTTGATCTGTTGGTTTTTGGCACCAATAGCCTTGAGGAGCCCTATCTCTGATTTCCTTTGGGAAACTGCAACCAACATCACATTCATGATTAAAATCCCGGCTACAAATAAACTGATCGATGCAATGGAAGCCAATGCCATAGTCAGTACATTAAAAATGTTGTCAAAAGATGACATCACTGCGTCCTGCCTGACCACAGTTATATCTTCCTTGTCTTGATGACGTTTTTTTATGATTCTAATTATGTCTTTTTTTATTTGATCCATATAAATTCGACTTTCTGCTTCGGCAATGATCCTGAACAAGGAGGGCCGATTGAACAAGGCGGTCGCCAAACTTACCGGCATAACAACGATTTTCTGGACATCGATACCTATTGCTCTGCCTTCCGAATCAATAATCCCAGTCACACGGCACCGTCTATCACCGACACGAAGCCACTGACCGATTGCTCTTGAGGTACCAAACAACTCTTTTTCAACCTCTTTGCCGATAGCACACACCGGTGGAGATCTATCCAAAGTAACCCCTGGCAGAAAATTACCTTCCCGCATTTCCCACCGCCTGACACGCAAGAAAGATGGAGTGGTTCCTATGACCGGAACATCCCTCTCAAAGCCGCCAAAGGATGCAGGCGATTCTCCAATGACAATCGGCGAGATGTTTTTGATAGTGCCAATTTGCTCCAAGCTTATTGCATCTTCTAAAGTTAGATCCCTTGGGGCAATACCTGCTAAATCAGCTGGACCCCCACCCCCAGATGTCTCGTTTTTGCCGGGAATAACAATAATCAAATTGGTTCCCAAATCCTTAAATTCACTGGTAATGTAGTCCCTCGCTCCCTCACCCACAGCAGTAAGCAATATCACCGCCATCACACCAATGGACGTGGCAATTAATAACATCATCGTCCGCAATGGATATCGGATCAATGTACTGAAAGCAAGGAACAGTAGATCAAAAAATTTCATGTTCTTTGCTGTTCTTGATTAGAGATTACTTTCCCATCCAACAATCTAATAACTCTGTTTGATCTTTTGCCTATTTCCCTGTCATGAGTTACCACAATAAGTGTCAATCCCCCTACATTGAGTCCTTCAATGAGTTTAACAATTTCCTTTCCTGAATTTGAGTCTAGGTTTCCAGTAGGCTCATCTGCCAATAAAACTTTTGGTTCCATTACAATGGATCTAGCAATGGCAACGCGTTGTCTTTGGCCTCCGGAGAGTTGTTCTGGTCTGTGATCTGATCGATCCAACAAACTGACTCTGGCTAAGGCTTTTTGAACTTTTTCAGATCTTACTTGTTTAGACATACCTGCTAGAATCATTGGAATTTCGATATTTTCTGCAGCTGTTAACCTAGGTATCAAGTGAAAGGATTGGAAAATAAACCCAATTTTTGTGGATCTTATTTTGGCCATTTCATCATCATTCATTTGTGATGTGTTAATGCCAGATAAAATATAATCACCAGAGGATGGAGTATCTAGCAGGCCTAGAATATTCAGTAAGGTTGTTTTTCCACATCCAGATACGCCCATAATAGAGACGTAGTCTTTCTCTGCAATTTCAAGATCAATGTTGTCCAATGCATGGACAACCTGGTTACCTACTTGGAATTCTCTTGATAAATTTTTTAACTGGATCATTGACCAATAGAGACACTCACAGAAGTTTGCTCAGATTCCTCTTCTTCCTCCTTTTCAATCAGAACCTTGGCTCCAGCTTTAACTCCTTCGCGATCGACGGACAAGACAATTTGATCATCAATACTTAACCCATTGGTAACTTCAGTGTGCTGCCAATTACCAATTCCTACCTCGATTTGTTTCTTTGTCAGGGTCATGGTTTCTGCGTCGATCACATATACAAAATTATCCCTCATGAGGGCTTGGGTCGGTATACTGAGCGTGTCTTCAACGCGGTCAATAATGACTTCGATATCAGCACTATACCCTGGTAATAGTGTCTGGTCTGGATTGTCAAAAACAGCTTCTATCTCGACAGTCCTTGCTTGTTTTTCAAGGTCAAGAACATAGGGAGCGACGCGTCTAACAGTTGCCGGAAATTCCTGGTCACCAAATGCATCCATGGTAATTCGGGCTGTCATTCCTGATACAACCTCAGGTGCATCAATTTCATCAATCGGTGCACTGATGTAGATGCAACTGCTATCAATTAAATCGACTGTGGGTTTGGTAGCAACACCTACAGGTGAAGGGGTCACATATTCACCCAACTCGCCTTCTATTTCAGCAATGACGCCATTGAAGGGTGCTATCAACATGGTTCTCTCTAAAGATGCCTCAACAACTTCAACAGATGCCTGATTGGCTTCAACCTGAGTCAAGGCAGCATCACACGCAGCAGACTGCGATTCAGCGTTACTAACTGCTGTTTCCGTGGCTTCTTCTGATGCCAACCCTCGCTGCAAAAGCTCTGTTTTTCTCTTAGCTTCTCTCTGCGCCCTGTCCGATAAAATACAGACCTGTTGAGCGCTTCGTTCAGAAACTTGAACCCTTGCTTGTGTTTCTTTAACTCTCGCTTTTGATTCTTTATTCCAAAGCTCAATGAGTACTTGGTCTTTTTGCACAAGATCCCCTTCCTTGACATGCAAAAAGGCGATTTGTCCACCAATTGCAGGTGACATTTTAGAACGTCTGCATGCGTCAATGGTACCGGCTCTTGTATTGGAGACGGTTTGTTCCACAGTTCTGATTTCTGGATGAACTGCAGCAACAGTAATTGGATCTTGTTCACTACCCATTACAAAATAGATCACAACTGCCACAACAGCCAGTGCAAGTATTATTTTTGTTCTCTTACTCATATTGTTTTTTAATCAAAAGAATTGTACCTCCTAGATTCTGAAATGCCACTGATACTGCATTGTAAGTTACAGTAAGTTACATATGCCATGCAGATGATGCAACATCATTTTTTCTCCATAATTGTTTGTTAATCTTATGTCATCGCTGAACAAGGAGAGATTACATGAAACATCTTCCATATCTGCTGTGCTTTTGCCTTGTCTCTGGATGCATTTCCTCACAATCAGACTCAATTTTTGATCTTAGCAGTGGAAAACCTATCGTGGACACCAAGGGGGTTAATATGACCCAATATGAATCGGACCTGGAAGAATGCAGTACCTTTTCAGAGGACATATCGACTGGGAAAAGTATAGTAAAAGGTGCAGTAGCAGGAGCGGCTGTAGGAGCTGTAATAGAAGCAATTACGGATAATGCGAGATCAAGAAGAGATGGCATTGAAGTTGGGGCTGTTACTGGTGGTACCAAGTCTGGCATTAGTGCGGTTCAAGAAAAAGAACAAATAGTTAGACGCTGTTTGAGAGGTAGAGGTTACAAAGTTTTAAACTAGAATTTATCCCTCTAGACATACTCCGGTACCCCCCAAACCACAATAACCTTTTGGATTTTTGGCTAAATATTGCTGATGGTAGTCTTCTGCGAAAAAGAATTCTTTGAGTGGCTTTATTTCCGTAACTATGCTGCCACGACCAGATTCAATCAGCCGTTTTTGATATTGCTGCTTTGTTTGATTAATTACATCTAAAGTCATCTCATCAGAAAAGAAAACAGCGGAGCGATACTGAGTGCCTATGTCGTTACCTTGTCGCATATATTGGGTGGGATCATGCCCTTCCCAAAAAATTCTTAGGAGTTCTTTCAATGGCAGAGTTGCTGGATCATAGACAACTAAAACAGCTTCTGTGTGACCAGTGTTCCCAGAACCAACTTCTTGGTAAGTCGGGTTTTTTGTATAACCGTCAGTATAACCAACACTAGTTGAATAAACGCCCTGCTGCTGCCAGAACAATTTTTCAGCGCCCCAAAAACAACCCATGGCTACGTTCAACTCTTTACATTCAGTTGGATAAGGTCCTTTTACTTCTTGGCCATTTACATGGTGCTTGGGTGAGATGGTTAAAGATTGATCTCTACCCTTTAAAACATCCTTGGGATCAGGCATTTCAACTTTCTTGTTCAAATCAAATATCATGTTTGGGTATAGCGTGTATGTACGATTCTGTGTAGTATTTATGATAGATTAAAAGTTAAACAGTATAAAAAAATTTTAAGATCGAGATTTCAGTACGTTGCAAAAATACAGCTCTAAAGTTGCTATCAGTTCTCTGCTATTGGTTCTATTTGTCATCTCATTCACATCCTCTGCCCAGGAAGACACACGAGATATTCTATTGGAAAGAAGGGATGAACTGCAACAGAATTTCTTAAATTTATATGACCAAGAACGCTACCAGCAAAGTATTTTAACGGCATCGGAAATCCTAAACATAACCCAAGAAATATACGGTCCTTCAAGCCAGAATTTAACTAGTCCATTGAATAATCTCGCTAGCTCCTATTTTATGGTTGGTGATTTTGAGCAAGCTATAAAACTCTTCCTCGAATGCATTGCTCTGATTGAATCAAAAAATATTATCTCCACTGATTTAGTGTCTCCACTTGTTGCTTTGGGACTGGCTTTTAACAAATCTGAACAATACAACGAAGCCGTTGAAAGCTTTAAAAGAGCCCTCCATATCAACTGGGTAAATAATGGTTTTTACAATCTAGAACAGATTGATATCCACGACTCATTAACTGAGAGTTTTATCGGATTAAAAAACTTGGAAGAGGCAAACCACCATCAAAGTTTCCAACTAAGCATTAACAACAATCATTTCGGCAAGGAAAGCACTAAGGTTGATGAATCCTTATTAAAGCTTGCAAATTGGTATAAGAGATCAGGACAAATATTATCTGAGCGACTTGTGTTCAAAGAACTCTTGGGCAGACAATCAAATCGAGAAAACCAAGAATCACAAAAATTAATCAAAACCCTACAAGGTATTTCCTTTTCCTACAGAAAAGAAGGAATCAGTATGTACGACAGCGTTAGCCCGTTGAAAAAAGCATTGAGTCTTTTTACAGAGAGTGAGAATCAAGACTTGCGTTTGAAACTAGAGGTTCTCATTGATTTAGGTGACACTTACACTAGCTATGGTCGAGTGCAATCTGCAGTAAAAGCATATCAAGATTGTTGGCAGTTAATCAAAGAGGACCCCACACTAAGACCCGAGATAGAAGAACGATTTTCTAAACCAGTAAGAGTTAGAAGTATTTTCATTCCAAAAAGATACCCAATTAATCAGTCTATCGACAACAATAAGAGTTACGAACAAGGTTTTTTAACCGTTCGCTTTGATGTTGAAACAAACGGAAAAACAAGCAAAGTCACCATTATTGAATCCGATCCTAGCAAGCTCTTGGATAAAGTAGCTTTATCTGCAATAAAGAACACAATATATCGGCCAACTTATATTGATGCTGAAGCTCAACGAAGTGAAGGGTTGACCATCAGGCATGAATTCAGTTACAGACAAACCATTGAAGAATTTAGTGAAACTCCAATTGAGCCTGAGATTAAAGATCAACCTCTTGAGAATCCTATTGCTTAGAGCTATTGCGCCTCTATTCTGTGCCCAGCAGAGATAAAAATCAGTAAGTAGATCAAAGAAATAAGCGCCATTGACCAACCGAAGGCAAATGTTCCAAAAATATCCATAGCTGTTCCAATGACCGGTGGACCAATGATTTCTCCTAAACACAAAAAGAAGATAAAACTTGCATTGGCAGATGCCAATAAACTACCTTTGAATTGTTCTCCAAGAATGGTCAACCCCAGAGAATAGAAACTCATGATTGCACCTCCAAGAATAAACAGAGTGGCCAGACGCATCAAAGGAGCTGCAAAAACCAACGGCAGGATCGAAAGGGTTGCGATAGTAACCAGAGAGATGAAGATCATTAATTTTCTTTTATCAACTTTATCAGCGAGCCAACCAACCATAAGAGGCATAGCTAATTCGCCACTGCCAAGCCAAGCAATAGTCCTCGATGATTGAGCAAAAGTTAAATCGAATTGAAGAGCATAAATTGGAAGCAAATAGGCTGTTCCAGCATATAAAAATCCCATCATCCAGCTGGATCCCATCAGTCCGGGGCTTGAAACCATATGCTGCCAAAAAGAAATATCATCCGCCATTTCATCAATAGGTAAACCCGACATTGTCCATATGGGAATAGCAGCGATAATTACAAATACAGCAGCAAGATAGAATGCTCTATTGTCCTCAATACCAATGACTGAAAACATCAAAACCCCAATAATAAACCCTAAAGACAACAGTGCAGAATAAACGCCAATTATTTTCCCCCTATTATGATCCTCAGCATAGCTATTAATCCAAACTTCACTTAGCACCCAGATACCAGTTGCTCCTGCACCGAGTAAAAATCTCAGAATAAACCAACTGAATAGATCAGGAAAAAGAGGCAGACAAATGCAACACGTTGCAACCAACACCAAACAAAATCTGATGACATTTGTTTGTCCCCATTGATTCATAATCTTGGGTAAAAAAGGAGTTAGTAACACTGCTGAAAGTGCTGGCATTGCAGAATTTAAGCCTATCATGGTGCTGCTTACGCCCCAACTTTTTAAAGTTAAGGTACTCAGAGGCATGGTGATTCCAAAAGTAATGCCTGCCAAGCTGATTGTCGCAACAATTAAAATTATTTTTTTAAAATTATTTGAAGCATTCATAGCAGTGAAAAATTATTAATTAATTTAACTCCATTTTAAATTGTTTTTTTCCTTCTGAAATTAAATTAAGAACTTCTGTTGCACGTCCACCTATTTCATCAGCCAACCGTTCTGCTTGTCCTTGAGTTGACTGCTTCCAGAGCTCACGATTTAAATCCGACAATTCATGAACAACAATCCCAAGCGATACGGCATTGGCAAGATCACCTGCCACTTCGGCTCGGAGTGATTGCCTCAAAATTGTTGTTTCTGGCCAAGCATTTTCAATGACCTGTTGCTGTCTGGGTGTCAATTGATCCCACCACACTTTTCTCGCTACCATAATGGACATCCCTAGTGAATGTCGAGTTAAGGTGTAATGAGGTGCTTCTTGATCAATGCCTCTTCTTGCGTACAAAGCCACTGAATTATCTCCCGCCTCAATCAAGCCTGTTTGCAAGGACTGCACAATTTCAGCATAACCCAAAGGGATCAAATCCGCTCCGATGGCTTCTGCAAAATAACGTGAACTCAAACTTGCTGAAACCCTGTATCTCTTACCTTTGGCATCTTCTGGAAGCAAAATGGGTTCCTTACCATAAACATTATGAAAACCTATCTCACTCCAAGATATAAATTGCAACCCTTTTGCAGCAAGGAGCTCAGTAAATATCTGAGTAAGGTAGTTGTCATATACAAAATCAGCTTCTTCCTCATTGTCAAAAAGATAGGGAGCATAAAGCAGTGCTGTCTCGGGAATCAATGTTGAAGTTATAATGGCTGATAGATTTGCAAAATGAACCCTATTTCTCCTAAGCCCAGATACCAAATTCTCTTCAGAACCCAGTTGACCATGTACCAACATTTTCAACTTTAAAGTACCTTCTGATTGTGCATCAACTGCTGTTTTAAAATTGAGGAAATGTGCTTCTCCAACTGTGTTTGGTATAGCTGTCCCAGCCACTGTCATTTCAATAACATCTGATTCAGTGGATGAATCACAGCTGAGAATAAGTAGCATCAAACAAACTATTGTGTATAAACGGAATTGCATGTGTGCGTAAAATTGGTGAATTGCACCATTGTCTCATCAGAGATTTTTTGTGTCTATCTTCGAATCGGTTATATGTCTTTCATCGAATCAGTTAATATACGAAAATTGACAGTAAAAAAATTAATCATCAAATCAAGCTATGACTTTTCTTCTCAAGAATGAAAAAAAAATAAAGTCGTTTGAGATCACTCCTGAGAAAACCTATCTCAACCGGAGAAACTTGATCAAATCAATTGGTATGCTCTCAGCGAGCACGCCACTAACATCTGTTCTGGCAGATAATCATGCAATCAATAAAGCCAGTCTGACATTTACAAAAAACTCCGAATTCTCCACAACAGAAACAGTCAATAGTTTCGAGGAAATTACCACCTATAACAATTTTTATGAATTTGGTTTGGGAAAATCAGACCCGTATCATTACAGCAGTAACTTCAAACCAAAACCCTGGACAGTCTTGGTCACAGGGGAAGCTGAGAAAACCGGAACATTTGCCTATGAAGATATTGTTGCATCGCATCGACTTGAAGAGCGTATTTATCGGCTTCGATGTGTCGAAGCCTGGTCGATGGTCATTCCATGGGTAGGTATTTCTCTGATGGATTTCATTAAAAAATTTCAACCTAATTCCAAGGCCAAATATGTAATCTTTGAGTCGATATTTAGGCCCAGCGAAATGCCTGGTCAACAACGGCGTATCCTAGATTGGCCTTACATTGAAGGACTTACCATTGATGAGGCAACACATCCTTTGGCATTTCTTGCTGTGGGACTCTATGGACATGAATTGACGAATCAAAACGGCGCACCCATACGTTTAGTGATACCTTGGAAATATGGATTTAAAAGCATTAAATCCATTGTCAAGATTTCGTTTGAAGAGAGGCCACCCAAAACAACTTGGAATTTAGCAGCTCCAAATGAGTATGGATTTTATGCAAATGTAAACCCGACAGTGAATCACCCAAGATGGAGTCAAGCCCGGGAACGACGGATTGGGTCTGGATTATTTGCTGCAAAACAGCCCACCCTCATGTTCAATGGTTATGCTGAAGAAGTTGCTGATTTGTACCGAACTGTAGATCTAAGAAAGAATTTTTAGAAACTTCCTATCAATTTATCCTATTTACTAGATTCACTAACAACTAGATGAAAAACACCGTCCGATTAATAATTTTCATTAGCCTCATCCCTTTTTTCGATCTCATTTTAAAAGCGCTGGATGTTTATGGGAGTCTTGGTGCCAATCCTATTGAGATAATCATTCACACAACCGGTGACTGGGGCCTGAGAATTTTAATTGTTACGCTTCTATTAACGCCACTTGGTTATTATTCAGATATTGCATTTTTTCGACAATTTCCTAAACCAATTGGTCTGGTGGCATTCTTTTATTCACTCATGCATTTTTTAAGCTATGCAATATTTGATCAAAGTGGGGACATTAAAATTATCATAGTTGATATTATTGAAACCCCTTATCTAATTATTGGATGGGGTGGGTTTCTGTGTTTGTTATTTATGGGTATTGCTTCACACAAACGTTTACAGCCCTGGTTCAACAAAAATAGATCCACAATCAGTGGTATTGTTTACACTTCTGCTGTTCTAGCAGTTTGGCATTATTTTTGGCAAGCCAAAACAGTCGAAATAGAAGCTGTTATATATATTGTTACAATCTGCATTCTGATGTTATGGAGATTGAAAATCACAACAGAAAAAAAATAAAGGCATTCGATCTTTATGAACTACCATTTATGATCTTGCACAACCCATGTTAAAAAAGCATCTTGAAACGGTTTCGTTTTATAGGTGAATTCTGAAAAATCGTTATGCATAAAAACCACAATGTATTCCTTGCCTGATAGCCCTTTAACATAACCAGCAAGACCTTTTACACCGTTGATGGTGCCTGTTTTTAAATGCATTCTTTCCTTGAGAGGAAATTTTTTAAAGCGCTTTTTGGTTGTTCCATCAATACCTGATATTGGCAGAGAGGAGATAAACTCAGCTCGTAGAGGATGCTGATAAATTTTCATCAGTAATTGGGACACGGTTTCAGCGCGAATAAGGTTTTTGCGTGATAATCCGGAACCGTTGTCTATAAATTGATCTTTAAAATCAATTCCATATTTATCCAACATTGAGCTCACAACCATGCGTGATTCTTGCAAATTTGCAACCTTATTATTCTGATGGTTGCCTAAGGTTAGAAATATTTGCCTGCTCATGAAATTGTTACTGTCCTTGTTGGTGAGTCGAATAATCTCTGTCAACGGTGGTGACTTATGAATCAGCAAAGGTTTTCCGAGATTCTTCTTAGACACTTCTACCATATAACCTTTGAATTCTCCTCCTGATAGATGCCAAAAATCAGAAAAAATGCTGTAGAAGTAATGATTGGTATTGGTTAGCGATAGCTCGTGCTCAACCTTGGCACAATCCTCTGGAAAATAGCCCTCAACTGAAATGGTCACCACTTTATTACTTTGGGTTTCGTTAAACGCGACCGAATCCATAAAATTGTGGCATTGCCCTTTCCCCAATTTCATTTTGTTATCAAAGATGGTGTTTGTAGGCAAAGTATTGAAAGCAATATCAACTGAATGTGTTGTTCTGTTTGGTGCCAGTGTAAAATCAACCATATTAAAATTGGCTAACAGTGCTGACGGCATTAAATTATAAGGACGTAGTGGATCATTATCGAAATCTCCAGAATTGGATTGATTGGCCTCAAAATAAGATTGATCCAAGAGTAATCCATCTTCGATGCTTTGAAGACCCAAGTTTTGCAGCTGATTAACAATAAACCAAATATTTTCTTTTGTAAGATATGGGTCTCCAGACCCTCGGAACAATAGATAACCTGTCGAACCATCAAGTATTGAATCTGAAGAAAAAATTTCAGTCTTCCATTGATAACCAGGGCCAAGGTAATCCAAAGCAATAAAGGTAGTAAATAATTTTGCTACAGATGCTGGTTGTCTGAGTGTTCTTGCATTTACAGCCAGAATCGGCTTCTTTGTATTAACTTCTTGCACAACAAGACTGAGAGTATTTATTGGGATTCCTTGCTCAGCCAGAATGCTTGCTAAACTCTGCGGCAATCCCTTTGAGTTGGGCTCAGCCGATAAACTATTGGCCAAAAAAATGCTAGCTAATATAGGAAGGATTAACTTTCGAGAATTTTCTCTAATGATTATGACGGTTTTCACTAAAACCGGATGGTTACTTATAGCTCTTTTGAAGTTCTGCCAATTTTTCAGAACCGGGGCACAAGTTTTGAAAAGCAAGTTCATTGAGTGGAGTTTCAATAGTATTTTCATTTTCGATAAAATCTGCTTGGCTCTCGTCAATATAAAGCAAACCAGTTAGGATCTCACCTTTATCGCTGGATTCACGAACACCCCTGATGGCATCACTACGATCGACTGGGTTGTAGTTGCTATGGGTTTTACTCAATACGACCTTGCCTCCATTATGGAGATCAACTTGTACTGTTGATCCTTCGGGATAATTGACCTCGATTTCGCTTAGTGGGTGAATGTAATCGGTGTAGACTGCCGTATCTTTATGTTCTCTTGTATGTATATAACTCTTGGTAGAACCTAAGTGGTCGTTGAAGGTAACACAGGGGGATATTACGTCAACAAGTGCAAACCCTCTGTGCATCAAGCCGGTTTTAAGCAAGGGTACTAATTGTTCTCTATCACCAGAAAAACTTCTAGCAACAAAAGTAGCTCCCATGGAGATTGCCACTTGACATGGATCGATTGGTGTCTGTAGATTGGGTTCTCCTTTTTTTGCTGTCGATCCAATGTCAGCTGAGGCCGAAAATTGTCCCTTAGTGAGACCATAAACACCATTATTCTCAATAATATAGAGCATGTTTAAGTTACGCCGGATGGCATGAGCAAATTGTCCGATACCAATTGAGAGCGTATCGCCATCTCCAGATACACCGATGTAGTACATCTGGCTGTTTGCTGATTGTGCTCCTGTAGCAACGGATGGCATTCTGCCATGAACTGAGTTGAAACCATGCGATTGGCTGGCAAAATATGCTGGTGTTTTGGAAGAGCAACCAATACCACTTAATTTAATCATCCGGTGCGGAGGAATGTTGAGGTCAAAGACAGTCTCAATGATTGCCCCTGTAATTGAGTCATGACCACAACCAGCACATAAGGTTGACATGCTACCTTCGTAATCGTTATAGGTCATGCCAAGTTCATTGCGCTTAGCATTGTCTCTTAAAATTTTTGGTTTTTTTATGTAACTCACGCCGTCTCGACCGCCTCCAATCGGTTGCTGATTTCTTTCACAAGATTTTTCGAAAAAATTGGTATCCCATCGTACATCCTGATCGATTCCAGCTTTTCTCGCTGAATTGCTGTCTCCATAGACAGCAATTTAAGTAGTTGCCCGTCACGATTCTGTTCAATGACAAAATTTTTCTGATGTGCCTGTATAAATTCTTCTACTTCTTTGACAAATGGAAATGCAGTAATCCTAAGATAATTGAAAGCTAAACCTTTATTGCTGAAGGCATCTCTTGCCTCTCGAATTGCATCATCACAGCTGCCAATGGAAACAATCGCGTAATCATTGGAATCAGAAAAATCAATGATGGGTCTTGGTAACAAATTCTTAGCAGTTTCCCACTTCACTAAAAGTCGATCCACTAAGTCTTGGTACTCTTGTGCATCTTCAGTGTAACTGCCCAATTTATTGTGGCCTGAGCCTCTGGTGAAGTAAGATCCTTTTGGGTGTGAACCGGGTATTGTGCGGTAGGGGATACCGTCGCCATCTTTATCAAGGTAGCGGTAGAAATTTTCCACCTCTTCCAGCTCATCGGCAGTTAGCACTTTACCTTTATTTGGCTGGTATTTTTTGTCCCATTGAAGATCCTTAATCATCCAATCATTCATACCAATATCAAGATCTGAAAGAAGAATAACTGGGGTTTGCAATTGATCTGCCAAATCAAAAGCCTGAATTGTAAAGTGAAATACCTCCTCTGGATTGGAAGGGTATAGGCAAACATGGCGTGTGTCTCCGTGTGAGGCATAAGCACATGCCAGAATATCACCTTGTTGAGTTCTGGTAGGCATTCCTGTTGAGGGTCCGGTTCTTTGAACGTCAAAAACCACGGCTGGAATTTCAGCATAATAACCAAATCCTAGGAATTCATTCATCAATGAAATGCCTGGACCACTTGTAGGAGTAAAAGATCTGCAACCGTTCCAGCCAGCACCCAAAGTCATTCCAATTGCTGCTAATTCGTCTTCAGCCTGAATAATGGCATAATTATTTTTTCCTGTTTCTTTATCTTTACGAAATTTATCGCAGTAACTCTTAAATGAATCCATAAGGGATGTGGAAGGAGTAATTGGATACCATGCACCCACAGTCGCACCAGCATAGAGACAACCCAAAGCAGCTGTGGCATTACCGTCAATCATGATATAGCCTTCTGTTTTGCTCATGGGCTTTGTCTCAAAAGGGAGAGGACAGTCGAAATTAGATGTTGCGTAATCGTGTCCCATTTGCAGTGCCATCTTATTTGCATCAATAAGATTGGTTTTGGAGCCAAAAATATCCAAAAGTAACTGTTCTATAACCGACATTTCCATATTCAGTAAAGCAGCTAAGCTGCCTACGTAGGCAGTGTTCTTCATTAATGTACGAGCTCTTGCACTGTCAAATTTTTCATTACACATTCTTGCAAAAGGCACACCCAAAACGGTAATGTCATCCCTAGACATTAGAGTTTCTCTTGGCCACGTTGAGTCATAGAGCAGATAACCTCCTGCATCCACTGCTGCAAGATCTTGCAAATAAGTCTCTGCATTCATAGCCACCATGATGTCCACTCCCCCTGAAGGTGCCAGGTATCCTGCTTCACTGGCTCTGACTTCGTACCAAGTTGGGAGACCTTGGATATTTGAAGGGAAATAATTTTTGCCCACTACGGGTATACCCATACGAAAAATACTTTTCATGAATAGCCCATTTGCACTGGAGGACCCTGTGCCATTCACATTTGCAAACTTGACAGTGAAATTATTGTGGCTTGCTTTGCTCACTTCAACCTGCCTCTGCTTTCCTCGCAATGGTTTGTTTATCTTCATCCATAGCATAGGGTATGAGCAGTTCAAATTTCTTCATATCCCAAGCAGCTGTTGGACAGCGTTCCGCACATAATCCACAGTGGATACAAACATCTTCATCCTTAATCATTACGCGACCTGTCTGTGGCAAATCTTCAGAAACAAAAATAGCTTGTTCTGGATTCTCAGCAGGAGTTTTAATCTTATTGCGAAGAACATCCTCATCTGTATTGTCGGTAATCATCAGACAATCCACTGGGCAAACATCAATACATGCATCACATTCGATGCAAAGATTTGCCACAAAATCTGTTTGGATATCACAATTTAGACACCTTTCCACTTCGCGGCGAAATTGTCCTGGCTCAAAACCCAATTCAACCTCAATATTGATATCTTTGAATCGGCTATTCATGGGTACGGTTGGTACTTCAAATCGTTTGTCATAGTCGTAATCATTGCTATAACTCCATTCATGGATACCCATTTTTGCTGACATGAGGTTCATTCCGTAATCCAAACGATCTGTCAGTAGTTTGTCGTGGCAATATTTATGAATAGATATTGCTGCTTGATGCCCATGCTCGACCGCTTCGATAATGTTTTTTGGTCCGAATGCTGAATCACCGCCAAAAAACACCCCTTTGACTGTGGATTCGTAGGTTACAGGATCAACCACAGGAACCTCCCACTGATCAAACTCCAGACCAATATCTCTTTCGACCCAAGGAAATGAATTCTCCTGGCCAATCGCTAAAATGACGGTATCGCAGGGTATGACTACTTCGTTAATTTTCTTTGAAGTCAATCTGCCATCTTCATCTTGATCCCACTCGAGCTCAGTAAAACGCATACCTACCAATTTCCCTTCTTCAACCACATATTCCTCTGGTGAATGATTTAGAATCAAATCTATATCCTCTTCCAAAGCAGGCTCCAGTTCCCAATCTGATGATTTCATCCGGTCCCTAGATCCTCGATAAACCACTTTGACATCCTTGCCACCCAGTCTGAGCGAAGATCGACAACAATCCATAGCGGTATTACCGCCACCAACAATGATTACCTTTTCACCAACACTGTCAATGTGTTCAAAAGCAACGGATTCCAACCAAGCAATTCCAACGAAGATTTGATCAGTTTCGTATCTTCCAGGTAAGTCCAACTCCCTGCCTTTTGGAGCTCCAGTACCTACAAAAATAGCATCGTAACCTTCCCCCAATAAATCTTTCATGCTTTCAATAGGGTGATTCAGGTGTAGCTTGATCCCACGCTCGACAATTACATCGAACTCTTCGTCAATAACCTCTGGAGGCAGCCTGAATTTAGGGATATTGCTTCTAATCAAACCCCCGGTTTCAGGAAGCGATTCAAAGATATCAATTTCGTAACCTAAAGGCAGCAAATCATTGGCGACAGTGAAAGAAGCACATCCAGCTCCTATGCATGCAATCTTGTTCCCATTTTTCTTTTCAGGAACCGGAGGTAATAAGTGTTTAAAATCCCCCTTAAGATCGCCAGGAACACGTTTTAAGCGACAAATTGCAACGGGCTCATCCTCAACTCTAACTCTTCTGCAGGCTGGTTCACACGGTCTATCACAGACTCTCCCTAAAATGCCTGGAAAAACATTTGACTCACGATTCAACATATATGAATCCGTATATTTACCTTGAGCAATCAGTCGAATGTATCCTGGAACGTCGGTGTGAGCAGGACATCCCCATTGGCAATCAACAACCTTGTGATAGTACTGGGGATCTTTCGTGTTGGTGGGTTGCATTGTTTAAGACAACTTTTTGTCGCTTTTTATAAAACGTTATAGATAACCGAAAATTTAAATCTAACTATTTTTAGTTTATTTTTCTTTCTACCTTTACAACCATAAAAGGATTTCAAATTGAAAATTAACACATCCTGTAAAGAAACAAAACGATATTTTAATGTTTTAGGTAGATTCTCAAGTTCAAGCAAACTCCATCTTGAGTCCTGAAGGTTTGGTAGTCAATTGACCATCACTATAGACTAATTCACCATTCACAAAAGTCTTATCAATCAATGATTTAAACTCATATCCTTCAAATGGTGACCAACCACAATCATATAAAATGTTTTCTGTACTAACCTTTGTTGTTTTTTCAAAATCCACCAAAACCAGATCTGCCCAATAATCTTCTCTTATAAATCCGCGATCTTTGATGCCATAAATATTGGCTAAGGTATGACTGGTTTTCTCAACAATGATCTCCAAAGACAATTCACCTTCAAGATAAAAATCTAACAGAGCAAGCAATGAATGCTGAATTAAAGGCAATCCAGCTGGGTGATCGGGGTAGGGTTTAGCTTTTTCTTCCAATGTATGTGGGGCATGATCAGTTGCAATGACGTCGATAATTCCAGTTCTAACCCCATCCATCAATGCACTCCGGTCAGTTGAGGTTTTGATTGCTGGATTGCAGACAATTTTCGAACCCATCGATTCGTAATAACTGTCGTCAAAATGAAGATGATGGACG
>Ga0257112_10000459_pt1 | contig 16839 bp, 9 predicted proteins | sample LP_taG_5_FD_191565 | JGI IMG/M metagenome (GOLD analysis project Ga0257112, IMG submission 191565) | Marine microbial communities from Northeast Subartic Pacific Ocean, Canada - LP_J_2015_P26_1000m | ecosystem: Environmental > Aquatic > Marine > Oceanic | place: Canada: Northeast Subartic...
GGAACGGGCGGCAGTACCCATGCTTCCATTTTTCTTAAGCTTCGGTTACAGGATAGAGATATAATGCGTCTAATTTCTATCAGTTTTTTCTGTATTGTTTCATTTGCCTGTTTGAGCATTGAAGGGGAACTGGATTGGGAGGACGTCACCTCCGATCACGAATCGGTGCTGAACATTATGGGCCTGCTTTCCGCAGATTCGCTGGTGACCAGCGTGGTTCGTGTGCACCGCTCTCTGGCTATGGACGAAGCTTCCGATACCCTCATGCGGGATACTATTTTCGGTAACATTGTCATCTATTATGCCTCCCGCTATGTGGTCCGCGATGCGGAAGTTATCGTGAGCAACGGACAGCAGGATTATCTATTCGAATACACTGATTTTGAAATGGGCGAAGACGATACTGTTGTTATTGGTGGTTATGTGTACAACGGTGATGATCTGCAGCCCCAGGCGGGAGAAGCTTGGACCCTTTCGGTATCCACACCTGGCGGCTTGAGTGCAAATGGGGAAACGACCATTCCCCCGGCACCCCAGCTAATCATGGAAGAATTACCGGATACATTTCACCTTAGTCAAGCCATGGATATCCGCTGGCAAACCATGTCCGACAATTATCAGATCATCAACGCTGGCAATGTACTGGCCTATTTTTTCGATGATGATTATTACGAGGATAGTAAACCGGATTATGCCTGTGGGCTTTGGCAGGAAGAGATCATCAGTCCCGATGAAGCATCTTGGACCTACCGCCGGGAGATTTGTAATGATGATCCGTTCCTGGATTGGGAAGAGGATTACCTGCTTATCAACCTTATGAGCATGGACGATAATTATTTTGATTATTTCATCCGCTACGCCGGGGACCCGGAATTTTCCAGCCTGTTTTTAGGAGAGGGTGGTTCCGGACGCAGTTTCGGTATTGAGGGCGGTATCGGCGTCTTTGGCGCTGTTGGCATTGACCGGCACTATATGCCTATTGTACCTTAACTAACACCACAATATGTAAAAACAAGCAAGAACAGATTATGAGAATACGTTTGCTATTAAACATATGTTTTACAGGATCGATCCTTCTGGGCCAGGAGTTGTTTGATCCCTACCAGGTCCACACCCTGGAAATAGAATTTTACAATTCTGATTATGATTCCATTTTGCAGGCTCAATGGGAAATTGATGATAAATCCTATGAACTTGCCACAGTCGTTTTCAACGGCGATACATTAGATAGTGTTGGTGTCCGCTATAAAGGAAATTCCACATTCTGGTGGACCCAAATTTTGGGTAGCCCCAAGTTTCCTCTGAATATTGATTTTAACCTGATTGACGATGACCAGGACCTGCTGGGCTATATAAAAGTTAAGCTTTCAAATTCCATTTTTGACCCAACCTTTATCAAAGAGTCACTAGGGTACATAACAGAGGGCTATTACCTGCCCACATCGAAAGTGGGGTACATGAATGTATCTATAAATGACAACCATTTGGGATTATATATTTCAGTGGAATCGGTGAATGATCCATTTTTGACTAAGCATTTTGGAAATGAAGAAGGAACGTTTTTTAAGTGTGAACCCCAGTTTCACTATGGGAGCGGCCTATATAATGCTTGGCCGGACTTGCGCTGGTATGGCGCTGATTCCACAGCTTATGCCTACCGAAAGGGCTATGAATTAAAGTCAGAATCGGGCTGGGCTGATTTATTGGATTTAATTTATACATTGAATTTTGAAATTGACAGCATCGAGACCATTTTGAATGTGGACCGGGTGTTGTGGTTTTTTGCCGCCTCACAGGTCATGCCTGATCTTGATACTTATAATGGATTTTACATGCATAATTATTATTTATATCGAAATACGAGCAGCGGCCAGTTTGAGATCATTCCCTGGGATAAGGACCACACTTTTGGCGGCGCTATGATCAATACTATTATCGATTTAGGCGGCAACGTTTCCTGGATATATAATTGGGATCCCTTTTTATTTGAAGATGATAACGAACGACCCCTATTTAGCCAGCTCATCGATATCCCTTTATATAAAAAGATTTACACGGCTCACATTCGTACTATCATTAATGATATCTACGATGTGGATCATATCCAAAGCATAGCTTATGAAATGCAGGACTCGATTGAGGTTTACGCTGAGTCATATCCAAACATATTTCCATCGTTTAATTCAAATGATTATTTCCGCTATAATGTGGATAATTACCTGATTGCCCCGGACGGTTCTCACTGGTGCGGAATCACCTCCACTATTACCCCGCGGCTGGCATATTTGCTAAACAATGATGAGATCCAGAAAATAGCTCCGGCCATTGTTTATGTCTTGCAGGAGAATATGGATCCGGAAGCGGAGGAGGATGTGATCATCCAGACCCAAGTGACCGGCGCCACTAACGTAGAGTTGATGTCCACAGTAAATACAGCTAATTCCCAGTTTACATCCATTCCCATGTTAGATGACGGCCAGCATGACGATGGGGAAGCGAATGATGGTGTTTACGGAGCGATCGTTCCATTTCAGGAAAATGGCAGTTATGTGAAATATTACATCCGTGCAAGAAATAATGATGCTTTGATATTAAGCCCGCAAAAGGCAGAAAATGAGTTTTACGAGTATATCGTTGGTTCTTTGCCGGGTAGTTCAATTGTTATCAATGAGATTAATTACAATTCGGCTGATGATGAATTTGATCCGGATGACTGGGTCGAGCTGTACAACCCCACCAGTGAAACAATTTCCATTGGACTTTGGGAGTTCAAAGATGAAAATGATGATCATGTGTATACCATCGCAGAGGATATATCTCTTGGAGTGGGTGAGTACCTCGTTTTATGTACTAATTCCTTTGCTTTTGCAGATCTTTTCCCTGATGTTGAAAATTATGTTGGAGATATTAGCTTTGGATTAAGTGGCGGCGGTGAATTGATCAGATTATTCGATTCAAGTGGTGTATTAGTGGATGCAGTAGAATATGATGATAATGATCCCTGGCCTGAAGAGGCTGATGGCAATGGACCAACACTGGAATTGATCAATCCCAATGTGGATAATACCTTGGCGGAAAACTGGTCGGCATCTGCAGGGTACGGTTCTCCGGGCAGTCTAAATTCATCTTATATGTCAAATGAAGACGAAATATTGACGTCTACTGAATTCATACTGAACAATAATTATCCCAATCCCTTTAACCCGGTCACAACCTTCAGCTATACTTTGCCACAAGCAGCACTGGTGCGAATGACCATCTACGATATGTTAGGCAGACAGGTTAAATCATTGCTGCATGAATATCAAACTCCCGGTTATAAGTCCTTGCAGTGGAACGCTACCAACGATCTAGGTCGGCCAGTCGCGGCGGGGGTGTATTTATATATGATCCATGCCGGTGAATTCACGCAGACGAAAAAGATGGTGCTGCTCAAATAATGGTGTTATGTCTTAAACAAAATAAAAAGCCATGAATTATCACGGTTTTTCTTGTTGACATTGTTTGTTTTATAGCTGTAGCATACTGTAATCTTTTAAATTTGAATTGGAATAATCATACCTTAAATACAAGTAAGGATTGCATATCAATAACATAAAAACAAACAAAGTTATATTTTATGCCTCGCTAATCGTTCTCTTTTTATTTACGGTACCCCTGATTATCTGGTCTGATGAGAGTTATCAATTTCTTGCCTTTTTGAAAACGTTCTTCGAGGATATGTTTGGCAGTATATACCAGACGTTGACAATCTTGGTGATGGTGTTTGTACTTTGGCTGGCATTCAGTAAACACGGTCAAATTAAACTAGGCGAGGGCGGATATCATTTTAATACATTCAGTTGGGCGTCTATGCTTTTTTGTGCTGGTGTGGCGACGGGTATTTTGTATTGGGGGACCATAGAATGGGCTTACTACTATGAAACACCGCCCTTTGGAATTACACCCCGTTCCGACATGGCCATTGAATATGCGGCAACGTATGGTATGTTTCATTGGGGATTGGCTGGATGGGCCTTTTATTGTTTGCCGGCAATTGCCCTCAGCTACATGTACTATGTTAAGCGTGTACCTTTGCTAAGGATTAGCAATAGCTGTAGAGGATTATTGGGCCGCCATGCCGATGGTGTCCCGGGGCAAGTAATAGATGTCTTGTTCATGGTTGGTTTACTGGGCTCGACCGGTACATCCATGGGGCTGGGAACGCCCATGATTGCCGCAGGAGTTGAATCAATTTTTGGTGTCTCTGAATCATTTTCATTAAAGGTCCTGGTTATATTATTCTGCGCAACCATTTTTTCCATTTCAGTTTACTTGGGATTGAACAGGGGTATTAAGCGTTTGAGTAATTTTAATACCACGGTAGCCTTTATTTTCCTTGCTTTTATATTTTTAGCAGGCCCCACCGTTTTCATTCTTAAAATGAGCTTGAATAGTTTTGGCTTAATGCTGCAGAATTTTATCAGGATGCTGACCTGGACAGATCCGTTAACCGACTCACGGTTTGTTGAAGACTGGAGTATCTTTTATTGGTCATGGTGGATAGCTGTGGGTCCTTTCAACGGTATTTTTATTACGAAAATATCCGGTGGCAGAACCATTCGCCAGGTGATCTTGGGCACCATGTTATTTGGCAGCATTGGGTGTGCTGTTTTCTACAATATACTTGGAAATTATGCTCTCCATCTTGAATTAACCGGTGACTTTTTAACAACGAACCTGATTCAAATTGGCAAAGGAGCTCATGCTATATCCGGAGTCATCGGCTCATTACCGGGAGGACAAATCACCTTACTTTTCTTTACAATCATGAGTGTGGTATTTATGGCTACCACATTCGATTCTTCTTCCTACGCCCTGGCATCATGCGCCTCTGAAAAACTGGAAGCGCACCAGGAACCGGCCCGCTGGCAGCGGCTATTCTGGGCATTTACATTGATAATTTTGCCTTTGTCACTGATCTATATTGGAGGATTGGACTCCTTGAAACTTGCTGTGTTGGTATCCGCTTTACCTTTGACCATTGTTTATGTTTTTATGGGCATATCCTTGACCATCCTTTTAAAAAAGCATAGGGGGAACAATGACATTTCTGAATAAGCCGCTCAAGGTGGTCATTCCCGCGGGCGCTTCCGGTATCGGCAAGACCATCGCCGAAGCCTATTTACAGGAAGGCTGCCGAGTATTTGTTTGTGATGTGTCTGATAAATTTATCGGATCATTCCGGGAAGAAAATCCCGATACATTTATTGAAAATGTGGATGTTTCCGATTATACCCAAGTGGCCAAATTTTTTCAACATGTCGCTAAGGAAACGAATCATATTGATGTGATCATCAATTGTGCAGGTATTGCCGGGCCCACAGCAGCCCTCCAGGACGTGGAGCCAAGAGAGTGGGAGCAGACCATTGCCGTAAGCCTGAACGGCATGTTTTTCGTGCTAAAGGAAGGTATTCCGCTTTTAAAAGGATCATCGGCACCGTCCATCATTAACATTGCTTCCAGCGCATCATTCTTTGGATTTCCTTTGCGGTCACCCTATACAGCAGCCAAATGGGCGGTCATTGGTTTGACCAAGACACTGGCCATGGAACTCGGGGGAGCGGGTATTAGGGTCAATGCTATTTGTCCAGGAAGTGTAAGCGGAGAACGTATCAACCAGGTTATTGAAGCCGATGCCCAAATACAGGGGAAATCGGCGGAAGAAATAAAAGAACTTTATGTAAAACATGTGTCAATGAAAACATTTGTAGAACCTGAAGATGTGGCCCACCTTGCACTGTTCTTGTCTTCCGACTATGGACGGTATATTTCAGGACAGGCGATCGGATTGGATGGGCATACTGAAGGGTTGTCAACAGATCTATAGGAGATAATATGAAAGCAGCATGGTATGAAGAATTTGGGTCCGCCGCAGATGTACTCAAGGTAGGTGAATATAAAACACCGGAACCTAAATCAGGCCAAGTAAAGATCAGGGTGCATGCCTCTGGAATAAATCCATCAGATACAAAAAAAAGGCTGGGCGCCAACCCCAAATTACTGGATGCCGGACCGGTAATACCGAATAGCGACGGCGCCGGGGAAATTATTGCAGTCGGCAACGGTGTTTCCGATGACAGATGCGGTGAACGGGTGTGGATATATAATGGCCAATTCGGTCAACAGGAGGGCACCTCCGCAGAATATGTATGCGTTCCATCAGAGCAGGCAGTCTGGATGCCGGACAATGTTTCTTACGAAGCAGGCGCCATGATGGGTATTCCCGCCATGACATCCCATCGCTGTGTATCAGCAGATGGTGACGTGGGCGGGCAGATCGTCTTGGTCACAGGCGGTGCCGGAAGGGTAGGGTATTATGCCGTTCAGTGGGCGAAACATTTTGGTGCAACAGTGATCGCAACCGGTTCCAGCCCAAAAAGCGTAGACCATTGCAATAATGCCGGCGCGGATCTGGTGGTGGGACATCCAGCAGATGAATCAGTGAAAGAAATACTAGAATTCACAAATGGCAAGAAAATTGATCGAGTGGTGGAAGGTGATTTTGGCGTAAATCTCCTGCCCGTTCTTAATTTATTAAAAACGAATGGCATTATTGCAACCTATTCCTCTATGACGGATATGAATCCGTCCATTCCCTTTTTCAGAATGATGTTTATGGATATTACCATACGGATGGTCTTGGTTTACGTTATGCCGACGGAAGCCAAACAGCATGCTATTGAGGATATTACAGCTATGCTGAAAGAAGATCGTTTGGATAACCGAGTGGCTGAAACATATCCCCTAGATGAAAGCGTGCAAGCCCACCAATCCATTGAAAAAGGAGGGAATCTTGGTTCCGTGATCATCAAAGTTGATTAATAGAACTTATATTTTTTTCAAACAATAAGAACAAAAATGAAAGCATACTTCATTCTGATATTGTCGTCTTTATTTTTTGTCCAGGCCCAGACGACATTCCACACGTTTGATATAAATGGTGAAATCCGAGAATATTACCTGCACCTTCCAAATAATATAGAAGATGATGCACCATTGGTCTTTGTCTTGCATGGCTATTCTGGTACAGCAAATTCATTAATGAATTATACCGGTATGAACCAAGTCGCGAATGCGAATGGGTTTGCGGTCTGCTATCCGCAAGGTATTCAGGATGATTGGAATAATAATTTCTGGAATGTAGGCTATGAATTTCATGCGAACGAAACGGTGGATGATGTTGAATTTTTATCTGCTTTAGCTCAATTTTTACAGGGTGAATACAATTTAAGCAGTCAGTATACTTTCAGCACGGGCATGTCTAATGGGGGCGACATGAGCTACCTGTTGGCCTGCCAGGCGTCAGACGTGTTTAAAGCTGTGGCACCTGTTGCCGGCTGCATGATGGCCTGGATATTTACTGCTTGCATGCCCGCTGATCCCATCCCTGTTTTTAAGATCCATGGAACCGCTGACGATATTACATATTGGGCAGGTGATATAAATAATAACCAGGGCTGGGGGCCTTATTATGACGTACTCACCACATTTAATTTCTGGGTACAGCTGAACAACTGTACAGAATCAATTGTTGATACTTTACCAAATACAAATACTTCCGATGGCAGTTATGTGGTGGCTCACAAACACTGGAACGATAACAATAATCAAGTGTGGCTGTATGAAGTTGTCAACGGTGGTCATGACTGGCCCGGGGATTGGGGGAATATGGATATCAATGCCAGTGAAGAGATTTGGAACTTTTTTACTCTAGTTGTAGAGGATTCATCAAATATTCATATAGAAAATGAGGGCCAGCATCCGACTGCTTTCGCATTGCTCCAGAATTACCCCAACCCATTCAACCCGGTCACCACCATACGGTACGATCTGCCCCAGGAATCCCATGTGCATCTTGTCATCTATGACATTTTAGGTAGGGAGGTCAAAACAATAGTGAATAGTAAGGAACAGGCGGGGTACCGGTCAGTGCGCTGGGATGGACTGAACAGCTATGGCCAGGAGGTAAGTGCGGGGATGTATTTCTACCGTTTAGAAACGTCAGACTTCTCTAAAGTCCAGAAGATGGTGCTGTTGAAATAACAGCCACAAAACTTGTGAAATGTAAATAATGAATAATTAAATAAGGATAATAAATGAAACATTTTCTTTTAATCTCACTCACAATAGTTTTATTTGTGTCGCGCAAGAACACCACAGAGGAAAACTTAATTGCTTTTGATATGAATGGTGAAACCCGCCAATACATTCTCCATCGACCGGACGGGTTGCAAGAAAATAGTCCATTGGTTTTTGTTCTGCACGGTTTAGGCGGTTCAGCGAGCGGAATCAGGGAATATTCTCGAATGGATAAAGTAGCCGACGAAAATGGATTTGCTGTGTGTTATCCTCAAGGAACTGGTGGGAGTGAAGATACAAAATATACAAAAAAAGGGACACATTTCTGGAATGTAGGTTACGAGGTTCACAAAAATGAAACTGTGGATGATGTAGAATTCATAACGTCATTGGCTATGTTTTTACAGGAAAAATACAATTTAGATTCGGAAAAAACATTTTGTACCGGAATGTCCAACGGGGGAGATATGAGTTATCTTTTGGGATGTGCAGCGCCGGATATTTTTAAAGCAATTGCCCCAATCACCGGTTGTATGATGAAGTGGATCTATGATTCATGCAATGAAAATGATCCGGTTCCTGTTTTTCATGTTCATGGAACAGCAGACCACACAACTTATTACGATGGGGATGAGGAGAATAGAGATGAATGGGGGGCTTATATGGGTGTGGAGAGAACCATCAATTTATGGATTGAGCGTAATGAATGTTCAAACACCAGCGTTGACACTCTACCCGATATTGACAAGAATGATGGAAGTATCGTCATTGCCCAGAAAAATACAGGCGGAAAGAATAATAATGAGGTTTGGTTTTATAAGGTCATTGGTGGCGATCATGAATGGCCACAGGGCTGGCCGAAAAATTCTGGTAACCAAGATTTGAATACCAGTGCTGAAATCTGGAATTTCTTTCAGCACTCAATGAAGAATTAATTCTGTAAAATTTAGGTTACAATTTAAAGGTTAGGCCGATCTGGGAACTGATGCCCAGGACGCCTAAGTCCGACACGGAATAATCCACGTTCAACTTGTAGGGAATGGACGGGAAACTTTCAGAAGAGAGACCGAATCCCCATGACCAGCGATTAACGTAAAGTTCGGAATTAGCTGCATCCTCCAACTCACCTGTAGACAGATCATCGATGGAATCACTATAGTGCAGATATTCTTGCCTTACCCCGGTCCGCAGATAAATAAGATTACTTACTTTTAATTCTGCACCGCCAAGAAAAAATGGATTTTGATCCCGGGAGTCATAATAATCAGCATTCACGGTCAAAATTAGCAAATTGTTTTTAATTAGAGATTGCGGACCTAAAGGCTGAAATGAGAGCCCAAAGCGAAATGCCATGGGCAGGGGCCAATCTTCCGTACGCAGAGTGGCAATTACATCCGGATTGCCATCCATATCTTCAAAAGGATCAATATCCACTTTCTGATCTGTTCCTTCCAGGCTCATTTTGGTTCCAAAGTTGGTGATGGACATACCGATCTTTAATCCCGAGAAACGGGTAATATATTGTGAACCCACATCAATGGCGATTGCATTTGCAGATGAAAAGGATATGGATTCCTGGATTATTTTTAATTGTACACCAAAATTGAAGCGGTCACTCATCTTTTTTGCATAGGCAAGACCAATGGCCATATCAGATGCGGAAAAGGAAGTTCCATCTCCTTCAGGTTCTAGTTCAGTGGTGCGTTCCATTTTTCCCAGATTGAGATAATTGATACTTAAACCAAAGTGACCGATCCGTCCAGCGGGTATTACTGCTGCAAAGTAACTATGGGTAAAATCAAATATCCAGTCTGTGTGGTTTACCGCAATCTCTATTCCATTAGCATTCGCGATTCCAGCCGGATTCCAGAATAAACTTGTGGGGTCATCTACCTGGCCAGTAATGGCACCGCCCATCGCTGCAGCTCTTCCACCTACACCTATTTTAAGGAAGTTAGCTGCTGACGTGCCGGCGTTGTCAAATTGACCGAGCAAGATTGAATAGGAAAACAGCATGGATAATAATGATCGTCTCATTTTATCACCGCAAATTTTCCTGTGAACTCTTCACCGGAATCAAACCCGCCGGAAACCACATGAAACACATAAACCCCAAAGGCCACATCCTGGCTGTTATAGGTCATTAAATTCCATGCTTCCACGCTTGGCCCGCGGTAACCTGGGCTATTGGGGTTGTGTTCCAACAATTGCACCAGTTCTCCGGCCGTGTTATAGATCCGAATAACACATTCCGTTGGTAAATGGGTAAAATGTAATTCTTTAACATATGCGATCTGCTCGTATAGGGAGGTGACCACGTAAGGATTGGGGACTACCTTAATCTGTTTCAGGTCGCCCGTGGAAATTTTATAATCATCTTCTGAAGTGGTAATGGTGTAGGTATCCTCGCCCATAATGATGGGATTTGGAATGTAAATACGCAATCGATCACCTTCATTAAAAAAATAATTATCTATATTCCAATTAATTACCCATCCCATTTGATCTGTGTCTTCAGCATAGTGCAGGATACTTTCAGCGGCGTATGGTGTGTATCCGGGAATGAACTGAAAATCCGTATTCAGTCTGTATCCGTAAGCCCAGGAAGTATCAATTGTAGTATCTATAAAAGCGAATGTTGAATCAAAAATCATTACACTATCTAATTCCCAAATACGGCCTTCTGGTTTAGTAGTGCCTACTGTTTGATAAGCGGCAAAATTCAGACGTTGTTCGTTTTCCACATTCCAAAGTTCAAAGGGGATCTTAATGGTATCCACATCCTGGAAACCATAAAGGGTAAGAATATTATAATAAGATGCTATTGAGCCTTTGTCAGTGAAGCGCAATTCCAGATCATTCCGTAAATCGGAAATAACCGGTTTGTTTCCAAGGTCACCTCCTAAATTTGAGGACAGGGTATTTGCATAACTGTACCACGTAGCTTCAGGGGCACTGGGATGCCCTAAACCGACAAAAGGAATGTTACTGGCGGAATTAATATCAATGGGTATTAGTACTGTGGAATCTTCCTGCTCTATTTCAAACACCACACTGGAGAAGGAAGGAATAAAACCGTCTACCACATGCTGGGATTCGGAAACAATATCTGTTTCTTCAGGTATGATAGTATCACCTGTGGTGGTGTTGACCATAGACCAATAACGCGTGTAGGTCGTGTCCCAGTCAGACATATTTGTGTTGCTGGAATCAACCGTATCTATCTTTTCATAAAACTCAACCAGATAAGTATAACCCTTGCTGATTAGATCATCTTCAGTGACTTCTGAATATCCCAATAGTTCGACCATGAATGGATCCGCTGCAATGGGTGTCAGCGTCGCATCGGAATATCCAACATGTTCTACATTGTCGACGCCGCCTTTTTCGAAACCTGCAGGAGCTGCTTGGGGTCTTAAGGCCACGGTGTTATCATTGGCAATATAGGCATCCTTGGCTTTTGAATTTTCCATCGGGTCTACTGGCGCTCCGGCCCAGTCATCAGGTCCATCGTATGCAGTGACCGCATACCAGTATTCATACCCATTAATAATATTTTCATCAATAAACGTGTATTGCAGTCCGGATTCCGAACCCAGGTTATAATAGATCAATGGGTCATTCATAACAAAAGGACCTGAAATACCATCTGCGTTATCATAAATAGCCAAAGGCTGATATATATCAGTTGGATTACCGTTTAGATCCGTGATCACATTTCCCCAGGTGGAGCCACGATCCGTGCTACGGTAAATACGGTACCCTTGAAAGGAATTCGTGCCGGTGACCGGATCAACGGATGATTCGCTGCGATTGTCCCAATATAGTACGATCTTTTTATCATCTTGGACAGCGCGCACCAACGGCTGGTCCGGGGGCTGTGGACTGGAACAACTGTTATTATAAAGTGATTGAAAAACTTTGGCATTACGCAGCAGATCAGCTTCATTGATGCCAACAAAATCAGCAAAAGTAAAAACCACTGATTCTCCTGGCGCTACATCTAAAGCCGGAACTGTTTGACCAGCAGTATTGACATGTTCCGGTCCGCCCGCAGTCATAATCCAGGTAACATCCGGGCCGTAAGAAAAGGGTTTATTATATAATACATCAGATGAGTGTGGTGCAGTGTTGTCTGGTTCTTCAATTCCCGCCAGCATCTGGATGTTATAGGCTTCTACATCGCTCTGGGTGTCCTCATCCCATGGAACTGTATGAAATGCAGTAATTCCATAAGGTTGAGTTGTGCCATCATTTTTATAATATGTACACTCTAGGAATTTTACCCCAACCCACGCAATGCCTGATGATTTGAATCCTTCCGATTGATCATCGGGATCATACAAGATAGCCAGGTTTTCCAATAAATGGGCATCGGTTGTGTCTGATAATTTTTCAGCAATGTGGGGATCTTCTGGTTCAATGAACAGGCATAGATCATCGGTCCATTCATTCCAGCCTTGTTCCGGTGTATCAGGATCACTGTTTATTCCAAAATACAGATCCTGTAAAGTATCCTTGCCAACGTTTGTCATTTTCTGGATGAAGATAAAACCATCATTGCCGAATGTATTGCTGTAGTTCAACACCCATACATCAATACGGATGTCGAGTGGCCCCACACCATTGTTGCTGGCAAATGTATTCCCGTATTCCGGATCATTATCGGTAACTACAAAATAGGCTTCCCGATCGGCCTTAACACCAATTCCACAGGGAGCATCAGGAAATCCTTCAGGACCCAGTTCCGGCTCTACTCCGGGGAAGTACAACGTATCTTCGGGAACTTTTGACGCGTTGTAGATAATGGACATGAATGTATCACCCCTTGCTGACTCGATAGGCCATTGATCCGGCCAGGATGCAGGAATATCACTGAAGGCCACACCGATGTTGGCATCTGTATCCACATAACCGGCATCATAATTTGGCAAAGGTTCAAACTCTTCATCGTGGTCCCTGGCGGAATACTTGGTACCCACACTGACAGAGGGAACACCACCCTTTAATGCTCCAGCAATAGGCCCCGCTGTCCAATAATACGTGCAACAGCCATCCATGATCATGCTTCCGGCTGGGAATTCGTGGCATAACCCCCAGGGGTCATACCCATAAATAGCGGCATTTGATAACCGCAGAACCACATTCCCCTTATCCAGAACACTGCGTTTTCTATCCTGGGCCCCGAGTATCTTGGACGTCCGGTCATTAAAACCTGGTTTAGCTATGTACAGATCATAATACTGTTTTTTCGTCAGGTTCATTTCCTGACCAAATAAGAACGTAAAGAAGCAGAAGCCAAGTAAAGTTAGTTTTTTGATGTTCAATTTAATGACCTATGCTAATCCCAATTTCAATGTGCCGGGGAGGACTAATATTATATGGTTTCCATACGAACATAGGTGATTGTCCGGAGTCGAGTGTAGCAAAAGGTTCACCAGTAGAATTGTCGACCGCGAGCACATTTTCTTTATTGAAAACATTAGTGACATCAGCAAAGATCCTAACATTATACCCCTTCATTTTCAGATCATAAAAAAGTTTTAGATCCAGGTTAGCGGTAGAGGGCATTCGACCTGAATACTGCTCATCCACGGGACGAGCGCGGGCATCTTCAGGTGTGTACGGCAGTCCGCTGCCGTAGTAGCCTAGGGTGCTTAAACCGAAGCCGGCCTGATGGTGGTAGTTCAAACGGAAATTTATAGTATGTGTTTGATCCCAGGGCATGGTATACGTGCGGTTGAAGTCCCGCCAATCGTAGCCGTTTGCCCATTCAGCGACATACCAGTGAAAACTTTCGGTTGGGGCGTTACCTTCCGCCCGTGAAAGGTTGTAGTTGATCTCCCAATCAAGTCCTGCAGAATATAATTTTTGAAATGAAATTTCCAATCCCCGGGAATTTGCGTAATCCATATTTTCAAAAATAGCGTATTGGCTGGGGTCGGCATCATACCTGCGGGAGGCAATATAATCGAACATATCTTTATAATACAGATTGATGGTTAACAGAAATTGATTGCCTATTCGAGTACGAAGACCAGTCTCGTACTGAACTGAACGCTGTGGATTAACATTTGGCGTTCCTACTTCTGGTATGTACCATTCTGCAATATTATAAGGGAATGGGTAGTATGGATTACCATATAGAAAATCCTGAGCCATGGTATTAGCAGCATTGGACCAACCAGGAGGTACACCGCCATATCCTTGGTGGTTGGAATAATTATACATATTTATAAGGTCAGGAAATTGATAAAATTGACCATACGAAAAATGAAAAGCGGTACGATCAGTAATAGGGTATCCGATTCCCAGCCGGGGGCTCCACTGGTCCTTAACAGGTGCTTTGGGCGCTGATTCAAAACTGGATATTTCACCTTCATTATCCCTGTTCAAATATCCCCAAACCAGGGTTTCGTGTTCATTTTCGGATAACATGTTTAATGTGCTTGGTTCGATGATATACGCCACACCGTTATCATCAGTGTATTCATAACCCAGTTCGCGGGAAGGATCGGGATACGTGCTGTTGGGATCAAGGCGGTCATACCTGAAGCCCACATTGATAACAATATCACTGAATTCAATCTTATCCTGAATATACCAGCTTTGGGATCTGGGCTTGTGGCTCCACATCAGAAAGCTCGCATCAGAAGAATTACCAAAAAATCCGCCGCCAATTCCTGATCCCCAAAATTCTCCCAGGTCATATTGCCTGGATTCAAATCCTGTTTTGACCTGGTGGATGTCATTATATTGCCAGGTAAGAGATCCCCCCAGGGTTGTATAATCAGAATGGTACCACCAGTAATTTTGACTCGTGGATCTAGCGATCCTGACTGTATCTCCATAGTTATTCAAGATTTCATAATCACCCCAGAATTCCCAACCGGACGTGCCGCCATATGAACCAGTACTGCTAACGGGAGGATCAACTCCAAGAGAATATTGATTGTCTCCATCCATATCCCCATAAGGTTCCTCATCCGGGAAGCCATCATTATCCAGGTCTATCATATTCCATAATCCATCCTCATTCCAATCGCTGAAGTATTCACCAGTGTCCCATAAACCGTTGTTGTTATCATCGCGCCAGAATTCTGCTGAGTACTGGTTCCAGACGCCATCACCATTGAGATCTTTGAAAGGTTCTGCATAATAACTGAGCCAAAGAAAATCGCCACCGGCTGATAGAGAAGGAGGAATATATCCCGCCCAATCCTCAGGGATTGTAAAAATCTCAGTATATAGTTCATGTTTATCATTAAGAAACGGTTCGTATCCGTTCCATTGATTTCTGGAATAGCGCTGGTATTTAAGATCAAAGAACATGTTTTCAGAAATGGCGTACGAACTTTTTAACTGGAAATCCCATGTTAGCTCTCGCCCGGTGGAATTCATTTCCGGGATCGGTCGCCAATCCATAGAAAAGCCCTTGTGCCTGGCTGTATAGTTATTCATTGCAGCAACAATCTTCAATTTTGGCAGAGGGCGCAGAACCAACTTGCCGTTATAGCGGTTTTCAAACGTAAAAGGATCATTGATCTCAATGGCTCCCTTTTTTAATTCTACGGGGTTGTGTTTGCCGTCTGCTGTGAGATCCGCTACGGCAATGGTGTCGCCGTCAGCCTGGTCGTAAACACCATCACCATCCACGTCAAATTTTAGCACATCAAAGGGCAGTTTATTTTTCCACATTGATGTGCGTGTTTTCATGGCATCGGCATTCAGGAAAATAGTGGCCAGATTGGGGTTAAATGGCAGTAGCGGTCCGCTAAATGTTCCTTCCATGCGGTACAGGTCCTGGGCATGAATATCCGGATTGAACAGTTGATCAGATACTCCCCGGAGTTGCCATGAATAATGTGATTTTCCTTCCTTGGTCACAATATTGATCACACCGCTGGTGGCTTCACCGTATTCAGCGTTGAAAGCGCCTGTGATCATTGAAATTTCCGATATGGCATTGCGCGAGATGCCCATTCCCATATCCCCATATAAGGCATTTTCTACTACAAATCCATCCACCAGGTAGGTGATTTCGCTTGATCGTCCGCCCCGAAAGTGATAGCCGCCGCCGACAATATAGTTACCGCCATGGTTTTGCACCACACCGGCCATGGTAGAAAGAACTTCAGAAATGCTATTCACCGGCATATTATTTATGGTGGCGCTTTCCATGGTGTTGGTGGTGGCTGTCTGGTCCTTGACGATCACCGGTCTTTTTGCCACGACGATCACTTCATCGGCTTCCAATGCAGATACGGTCATCTTAAAATCAAGGGTAGTGGTATGGTCTGCATTGATGATCACATCGGTCATTTTTATGGTTTGATAACCGACATAAGAGACCACAACGTTATAGGGAGCGGCAGGAATATTAATAATCAAATAACGGCCATTTTCATCAGAGGCAGTACCTATGGCGGTCCCTTCCAAATATATATTTACACCGATAAGACCCCGGCCTTGTTCATCCAAGACTCTACCCGTGATTTTACCCGTTGCACCCGCAAAAACATTTGTGGATAGTAAAAGGAAATCAATGATGGCAAATATTATATATGTACGTATTTTTTTCAAAAAGTATTGCTGAATTTTAATTACTTTAAACTAAAAGAAAATAATGCTAAAATATTCTTTTAATAAATATTTAAAACATAGTCAATAAGAAGGAGAAGTAAAATAAAAAAAATGTTACTGATTATAATTTTTTTT
>Ga0257112_10000464_pt1 | contig 16680 bp, 16 predicted proteins | sample LP_taG_5_FD_191565 | JGI IMG/M metagenome (GOLD analysis project Ga0257112, IMG submission 191565) | Marine microbial communities from Northeast Subartic Pacific Ocean, Canada - LP_J_2015_P26_1000m | ecosystem: Environmental > Aquatic > Marine > Oceanic | place: Canada: Northeast Subartic...
ATATCATATGCATGGCCCAATTCTGTATGGATGTGACCTGTATTATAATCACTGATAAAATATCCAATGCCCTGGTTGAAATGATAGCGCAGGTCTAATTCTGCGCGAGTGTTTTTTTGGTAAGAAACAGTAGTAAAGTTGTAGAGTTTACCATCCGGATTATATTTTATACTGCTTTTATACCTTATATAAATGTATGAATCATCACCAAGCCCATAGCCAAACAGACGCAAATCACGAAAGGTAACGGGCGACCTGCGATTGAGCCGATAATATATATGTCCGCCGTTTACACTTTGATCTTGGGATAGTCCAGCGCGGGCATGCTGGGTCCATTTAGCTGCAGGGGCTTTTTGTTCTTCAGCCGATAAGCCAACAACGAATAAGAGGAAAATAATACGTTTCATTGTTTGATTTTTTTACCGCTTTTCATCAGCAGAATTGCAGCCACAGTAAATAAAATTGTCATGAAAACAGCTATGAGAAAACTGATATATGGTGATGAATCAGATACTCCAAGTATTGCATAACGAATACCGTTGATCATATAATAGATCGGATTCACGAATGACAGCTTTTGTGCCCACTCCGGTAGCATCTGGATGGAATAAAATATACCCCCCAGAAAACTCAATGGTGTTAAAAAGAAGTTCTGCATCATGGCCAGTTGATCCCAGGTATCGGCCAATTGCCCCAGCAGTAAACCCATGCTGGCAAATGCCCAGGAAACGAGAAAAATAAAACCAATCGTAGCCAGTGGCTGCTGGACAGGCATATCAATAAGCAGTACTCCTAACAGCATAACCAGTATACCATTTACCATGCCGCGCACTGTGCCGCCAATGATATAAGCCAAACAAATTTCCAGACTGGAAAGTGGTGCTGTTAAGATATCCGGTAATTGCTGCAGGAGTTTCATTTGCAGCATGGATGAAGATGTGTTGGAACTTGCATTGGTCAGTGTATTCATCATTATTAAGCCCGGGAGAATAAAGAGGGTATAGGGCACGCCGTCAATTTCACTGATGCGCCGTTCAAGGGTAAAACCAAAGATCAGTATATACAATGCTGATGAGATCAGTCCTGGTAAAACAGTTTGGCGATAAACTGTAAAAAAACGGCCAACCTCCCGATATGTCAGGGTGTAAAATCCAACCCAATTAATACCGGTCATTAGTTGATCCCTTTACCCGTAAGGTTTAGAAATACATCCTCTAGAGATGATTTCTCTGTTGCTACACTTTGAATGTGACATCCATGGCTAGATAGTATTTGAATAATTCTGGCCATGGCTTCTTCAGGATCACGTACAGTGAAGTGCAAGCGACCGTCTTCAAGGGTGAAAGAAAATTCGGACAGGGCATCGTTTAATTCATCTTTCCAGCCAGTGAGGTGAACATTAATCCCCGCTTTACCTAATTCAGTAGTTAATGCTTTTGGAGATCCTTCCTTAATGATTTTACCCTTATCAATAATTCCAACTTTTTCACACAAGAGTTCAGCTTCTTCAATATAGTGTGTGGTCAGTAAAATGGTTTTCCCGTTTTGATGCAGCTTTCGTAAATAATCCCAAAGCTCATGACGGAGTTCTACATCCACACCGGCGGTAGGCTCGTCCAGGATGATGATCTTTGGGTCATGGACCAATGCTTTCGCCAGTTGGTAGCGCCGTTTCATCCCACCGGACAATTGTCTTAATCGGGATGTACGCTTATCCATCAGTCCTAATCGTTCCAGTAATTCTTCCACTCGCGGTTTGGCCTTTTGCTTGGTAATTCCATAATAACCGGCGTGGAAATAAAGCAATTTTTCAATGGGGAAAAACCAGTCCACAGGCAATTCCTGATGGGCGATACCAAGCTGTGAACGTGTGAAGCGAAAGTCTTTTACGGTATCTTTATTATAAATTTCTGTAACACCGCTATCTTTTATTACAAGGCCGGTGAGAATGTGGATGGTCGTGGTTTTCCCGGCACCGTTGGGGCCCAGCAAGCCGTAAAACTGACCATCTTCAATTGTAAGGTCAACACCATTGAGAGCGACAGTATCTTCATATGATTTATGAAGACCGGCAATATGAATAGCTGCTGAAGTCAATTGTTTAAATCGAAACCAATTTTCGAATCAAAGGGGTTGGGAAAATCAAAGCCTTCCACATTGGGAAAATGAACGATGGATGAAATATAAACCCAGGGAATTAATATGGAAGCTGTCACTGAATTGTAAGCTTTTGGATCTTTTTTTGATGGATTGGGCAATCGAAAATCAGGATTTTCAATCCAGATGCCGTTTTCATCATAGCCCAACACTTTGGCAAACAATTTATTTTGAGTGATACCCAGTTCTTTCAATGGTTCATGTTCTGCAAGAATGAATAAAACAATATCATCAACAATTTCTTCTATTTTCATCATACGTGTTCCCCTTTATTCCGATTGAGTAAGTTTGAAGATTATTCCGTTATAGTCCACAATATATAGCTCACCATTATTATCTTCACCAAAGGAAGAGATATAATTGGTAAACTCTCCACCCCCAAGGTTGATCTCGTCAGTGCGGTTTTTAAATTCGATGGCTTTGCCATCCACTTCCTTAAATGTCCAGATATTACCTGAACAGTAATCAGCAAAAAAGTAAGTGCCTTGCAGATTAGGAATATTTTCCCCGCGATATACATAACCACCAGTAACAGAACAACCATCCACGTTTGGTTCATCCATGCCAGTTAGAACTTTCATATAATTAGCATCATTGGGGTATTCGTAGATGGGTAGAATTCCTGTTTGCTCACAGTCTTCAGGTGGATTGTAGCAATGATTGGCTTCCATCACCCGCCAGCCAAAATTTTGTCCCCCAGCTTCAGAAGCAGCAATAAAATCAATTTCTTCCCATAAATTCTGACCCACGTCGCCAAGGTACACATCACCTGTTTCACGATCGAATGAGAAACGCCAAACATTGCGCAATCCGTAAAGCCAAATCTCGCCCATAGCATCTTCATTATTAATAAATGGATTATCATCTGGAATTGCATATGGATCACCATTATCCACATCAATTCGCAGGATTGATCCAAAAAGCGTTTCCAGATTTTGGGCATTATCATAGGGATCACCCCATTTGCCGCCATCACCTAATGAAATGTAGAGGTAGCCATCAGGGCCAAAAACCATATGCCCGCCGTTATGGTTGGAAAAAGGCTGTTTCAATTTGATCAATACTGTTTCAGATTCTGTATCTAGCCTGTCTGGATCAGTTGAAACCCTGAAACGAGAAACGATAGTATGGTCATCTTCATCAGAATAATTGATATAGACAAAACCATTGGTTTGATAATCGGAATGAAAGGCTAATCCAAGTAATCCACGTTCATCCCCGGGCTTGATGGGATTGTGAATCCTGTTACGCAGATCAGCATAGGGTTTTCGGACTTTCTTACCATTCTTTATGATTTTGATAACCCCTTTTTGTTCTAAAACAAAAAGTCTATCATTATCTCCCGGTGGCTGGCAGATATATACTGGTTTAGCGTATCCTTCAGCAAATTTAATTGATGAAAGTTTGGGCTCTCCGGGAAATAAGAACTGTATGAAAAAAATGAGATAAATATATTTCATGGTAAAGGTATGATGATTCTTAATTGTGGAGTTACAGCAGATTTATTTGTATTGTGATTATACAATTCATATGTGCAAAAAGCTACTGCGTAGCCTAACACCCAGCCAGCAATAATATCTGAAATATAGTGATTACCCACATAGACTTGGCTGTATCCTGTGAGTAAGGTATATCCGATCATCCAATGAGTAGAACGTGGATGTATCATTGAGATGATTGACGCCCAAGCTGCTGTTGTGGCTGTATGACCAGAGGGAAAAGAGGATGTCCAGCGAGTATTCCACAACCTTGGTCTGTAAAGTCGTTGGGGGCGTTCTCGTTTGAAAACATATTTTCCAACAGCAATGGGTAGCAGTACACCAAGGCTTGAAGCAAGCAGTGGAGTAAGTTTATCATTTTCAATTTGATTAAACCCGGCAAGACCTAATTCGATAAAAGGCGTTGCTAATGCCAGTCCCTCCATGGCAACATCCATGTACAAAGAATTGTTTTTTCCTTCTAGTGTTGTAGTTAGGGAAATATCCATTTTTGTAAAAAAGCTTTCTGAAAAAGCGAACGTAAAAAATATCTGAAAAATTAAGAAACGTTTCATTCGATCATATTCTGGAAATCTTCTTCTGTTAATATAGTTACACCCAATTCCTCAGCTTTCTTCAGCTTTGAACCGGCTCCCGGGCCGGCCACTACAAAGTCTGTTTTCGCACTGACTGAACCGGTTGCTTTTCCACCGCGGGATATTACTATATTTTTAGCTTCTTGGCGTGTAAAGGTTTCCAGCGATCCGGTGAATACAAAGATTTCCTCAGCAAAGATCTGTTCAGATTCATTTGAGGTTTCTTTGAGTGCAATACCCAGCTCAAAACAGTTATTAACGATCTGCACATTATTGTCATCGGCCCAAAATTTTACGATGGTTTCCGCCACAATGGGACCCACTTCATCAATTGCTTCCAATTGTTCTACATTCGCTGCCATAAAGCTATCCATATTTCCAGCGCAGGATTTTTCCAGAACTTTAGCAACATGTTCACCCACATTGCGTATGCCTAGGGCATGGACAAAGCGATGAAAATTTGTAGACTTGGAATCATTCAACGCAGATAAAATATTATCTGCTGATTTTTCTGCCATGCGTTCCAGGCTAGCTAATTGATCAGCAGTGAGCCTGTATAAATCATCTACAGAATGCACCAATTTTTCTTCTACAAGTTGATCGATGAGCTTTTCACCCATGCCATCAATATCCATGGCATTCTTGGATACAAAATGTTCTATACTGCGCTTCACTTGGGCGGGGCAGGAGAGGTTCTGGCAGCGGGCCACTGCTTCGCCCTCTGGTCGATGAACCTCATGCCCGCATTCCGGACATACGTTTGTCATTTTAAAAGATTCTGTTCTAGCCGGGCGTTTTTCTATAATAACCTTAACAACCTGAGGAATGACGTCACCTGCACGTTGGATTAAAACAGTATCACCCACGCGAATATCCTTACGTTCAATTTCATCCTGATTATGAAGAGTTACGTTGGAAACCATAACACCGCCCACTTTAACAGGTTGTAGTTTCGCCACGGGTGTCACAGCACCTGTACGGCCAACGGAAAGAATAATATCTTCAATAACAGTTGTTTCCTGCTGTGCTTTGAATTTTCCGGCAATAGCCCAGCGGGGAGAGCGGCTCCTTACTCCTAATTCTTCACGCAAAAAATAATTGTTTACTTTTATGACTGAACCATCAATTTCATAGGGTAATGTGTTGCGGCGGGCTTCCAAATCAGTGTGAAAAGTAACTGTTTCTTCAATTCCATCTAATACTTTAATCTCTGGATTTACCGGAAAACCCCAGTCTTTCAGTGCAGCTAGGAATGTACTATGTGTATCAAATGATAATCCTTCAATAGTCCCGGCCTGGTAACAAAATATGGAAAGGGAACGTGTGGCTGTAATATTGGAATCCAATTGCCGCAGGCTGCCTGCGGCGGCGTTGCGGGGATTGGCAAAAACAGACTCATTAGCAGCTTTCCGCTGTCTGTTCAATGCTTCAAAATCATCCTTACGGATAAATACTTCTCCCCGCACTTCTAATAATGTAGGCTCTGCTTGCTCAGCACTGCGCAAGGCGAGGGGAATCGCCCGGATTGTTTTCAAATTCTGGGTAATGTTTTCACCGATTGTACCATTCCCTCGAGTTGAACCATTAACAAAATGACCGTTTTCATAGACTAATTCAACTGCAAGTCCGTCTAGTTTTGGCTCGGCAATATATTCAATGACCTGCTCCTCGCCCAGCCTGCGAATTAAACGGTCGTGGAAAGCCAATAGCTCATCTGTATCCATAGCATTTGCCAGTGATAGCATGGGTATACGGTGTCGGATTGATCCAAATGCATCCAATGGCCGTGCACCAACACGTTGAGTAGGTGAATCAGGGGTGATTAGATCTGGATTTTCTTCTTCAAATGTTTGCAGTTCCCTGAGAAGTCTATCATACTCTGCATCAGAAATAAGTGGATCATCTAAAACATAATAACGGTAATTGTGCTCATCAAGTTTGCGTCGCAGCTGTTGAATTTTATCCTTGATATTCATCTCCGCTGGGCCAGTTTCCGTTTAAAATATTCTGCAGGATCTTCCAATGTTTTTTTCACAACATTGATATATCCATTCTTGTTCAAGGGTGCTGCATAAATGGAATGATTATGTAAAGAAACAACAAAAAAATATTCGATCACTTTTGCAGATGAAAATAATGGACTGAACTGGAATCGGTAACGGGCCCGAATTATATCCAAAGAATATTCAATATAGTTGTCCATGGCATCTGTTTTGAAAAAAATACTAGCTGATGCGATCTCGCTTTCATCAAAGTCCACAAATAAATCTATGTTGTAGGGGCGGGTATTGAAAACAACCTCATCGGGACGGTGAAAGACCTTAGGGGTAATGGGAAAAGATCGTTTAGGAGGAATATCTTCAGCTCCATAAACAAGGCCAAATAGAAGATTTATATATAAAATGCGGGAACGAATATTTCCCATATGAAAAAGTGCTATCTTTGTTTAAGACGCTGGTCGACGTCCATACACACTTTGCGGGCGATATTGCTGGCGGTTGATTGAAACACAAAAGGAAATACAGCATGGACTATACAGCAAATGCTTGCAAATAGCATTTGCACACTATAACCAACGGCTTTGGCGCCATGGATCAGGTAGGATTCACCAACGGAATCAGGGTGTTTTGTAAATATATTTGTCATAATTCTTCCTCGGATACAATTAAATATAACTGGAATTTACGTCGATAAAAGGCAAGTTCACATCTCCTTGAAATAGATACAATCCTTATACCATTTCTCATAACTTATCCGCTCATGAATGAAGGTATCAATACTGCATTTAGCCTTACCGATACACACTTGCGGCGGCTCACCCCGGACCTCACTGTGCATGACCACAATGAACTGATTGAATTTCTTTTTGGCGTATTGTCCCATATTGGTTAGTGCGGAATAGGCAAAACCCATATCTTCATTGGTGCGATTTCTGTCTGTCATGATGTCCACTTGATATACACGACCTTCCCGTGTTTTATAGATATTCACACCCAATAATTTTGGTGCTGTATGGTTGCGCTGAAAATAGCGAGGCGTCATGGATTTTAATTCTGCATCGTTGAATTTTTGCTTGGCAAAAAGAAGTAAAGGTAAGAGTAATATGATAAGTATTTTCATATCAATGTCCCCGTTTGTAAGCTAAAAATAAGATGATCAGGAATAATACTGCAGTGCAGAGTACGGCAACCTGAATTCGCTGGGACGAATACACAACCGATGCTGCAGTAATCACGTAATCATCATTTACGTACTGCTGCAGACCAAATGTCCACTTCAATGTATCACCAGAAATAGTATCGGCATTGGTTGATGTAATAACTCCCGGCAAAGTGACTTTATATTTAAATTGGTCATCCTGAAGGTTGCTGGTGAGCTCCAGTTCTTCTTCATAAATATCGGTAGCTCTACTCAAAAGCGTGCTGTAGCCGAGGGGTAGATCCCTACGGAATAGTTTTAGCATTTGATCAATGAAGTTTTGTTTGTTTACCAATTCTTCGAAGAGATCCTTTTGACTAACCCGGGCCAGTGTATTGTGGATATGGTTCAGCACTCGTTCTGACAGATCGGAATTGATTGATGTTTCAGGATCGTTTTGCAGATTACTGATAGCGGCTGTACACATATAGTAAAGTGCTTCGTCCAACCAGCGTGTGGAATCTTTATCACTATCCTGGAGACTGCGTCCAAAAGCCGGGTATTTGCGGTATACCTGGCGTCCTTTAAATACATTGCGCAGGGTGTATCGCGTGGTGAAGTAGCCTTCTTTGCGTTCTACCTGAAGGGGATGCTGGAGAGCAGTTAGTGAATCTTCTCTTGCTGTAAAAAGCAAGGCACCATTAGCCATACCGCTGGTTTTCATGACCCAAATATCATCATCTTCTCCAGGGGTTTTTTCAACATTTGTTATCCAAACTGATCCGGCAGGATGGGGAAAATCATGGTTGAAGACATCGGTGGAATCGCCTTTGGTGATGAAATTCATGGTATAGCGACCGTCAGGATGAACTTGGACATAGATGATAGTTTCCACGCAACTTGTGAAAAATATTACTGAAATAATCAGTAATGTGAATTTGAATTTATTTAGAGTTGATATAGTCATGGATTCGAGGTATGTAAATATAACAAAACCATCCTGTAATTGCTCCAATAAGACTATCTATTGGATAATGATATGAACATACAACAGTAGCTGCAGTAATGGCACAGAAAGTAAAGATCCATAACCATTTCCATTGGGGTAAAAATTTATAAGCATACATACCGGTGATAACAGCTCCGGCCACATGTAGGCTGGGAAAGGCACCGCCACCAGCATCCAATTGGTAAATCAAATTCATAATGGGGATCATCAAAACTCCATCAGGCATAATATCAGGGCGTAAGGGTACAGGTCCATCCGCCGGGAAAAAGATTACAAACCACTGATGAATGATATTGGTCACCATAATTACAAAAAGATATGCACTGATTTGAGGATGTCTTTTTTTATAAACGATCCATGCTGGTACGCCGAGGGAAAGGTAGTAGCAAAAATAAAAAAAGTGGAATATTTCCAAACTCAGCAGATTCAAATTCCGAGGAATGATATCATAAAGTGCTACCCTGAAAATGGCTAAATCCAATGGTATTAAGATATGATCTAAACTGGAAGTGATTACAGAATACCGCAGTTCGCAAGCTTGGGGATAATGCCAGATGAGCAGAAACAGGGGGTAGAAGGTGTGGATGAATTTAAATGGTTGGCGATTGAAACGATTTGCTGCCCAAGCTGAAAAGAAAATCCAGCCAATAATGAAAATATTTAACTGTATGTGCCCGCCCCAATCAGGGATATTGGTTTTAAATAATAGAACATGCACCGTAAGCAATAGTTCATAAAAAAGTATCAGTTTGTCGACAAGATTAAGCATAATAAAAAAGGCACATCAATGATGTGCCTTTAATTTAAACAGAAGGCTGGATTAAAACGTCATGCGCACAGAGCTCTGAATCCCGCGAATAATCAACAGTGCGTCAGCACCCGTAACCGGACCTGAAGGATTAAAATTACCGGTAATCATATCGGCGTGCATGATACCCCTTTCAGCACAAAGAGCCATGGCGTTGTAGGCGTAATGACTACTGGGCACATCACTGAATCTTGAAGGACTTTCACCAAAATAGCGTGTTTCCAAACCTCCATCTTTTGTAACTAATACCAATAAACTTTGTACAGCCATAGCATATTCAGCACGGGAAATTACTTCATCTGGGTAAAATTTCCGATCCGGGCTTACTTGCAGCACGCCTAATTTAGACATTTCATTAATCCAGGTTTCAGCCCAGTGGCCTTTACTGTCAGATGGATTTGCAGCAGCACTGCCATCAGCGTTGGCTTGGCCAGGAGTCTGAAAACCGGCATTTTGTTGAGGCATACGGGCAACCAGCTCGCTGATCTTTAATTCTTCAGCAAATAATACAGCAAGGTCGGCACGAGTGATCTTTTCGTGCAGTGCTACTTTCTTCCCCACGGGAGTTCCCGGCATAGCCCGTTCAATCTTTTGAACCAAATTCCACTTGGCATCTGCTTTGCCGGCGTATGCACCTTTTTTATCCACAACTTTTCGGAAATACGACTCAGCTTCAACTAAATCATAATTATATAAATGAGCAACGCCGTAGTAATAAAGCGATGCTTCGTGGTTTTTCTTTCTTTTCAGTGCTTTATCAAGGAGTTTTGAAGCACGCTTGAACCATTTCTTTTCATGTTCCCGCAAGGTGATCCACACCCTGGCACCTAGAGCCAATACATCGGGATCCTTACTGCCCTTACTCACACCCTTGTCCACATTTTTCTTGGCTTCTTTTACATTACCAAGGTGTGCGTGTGCTAATCCCAGGCCACAATATCCGGGAGCGAATTTTTTGTCGAGATCGACGGAGCGCTGAAAAGATGTTAACGCTGCATTATATTCACCAGTTTCTACTGCCCGCAGCCCCGCTTTGAAATGGTATTCAGGTGTATCCACCTCACTTTGGGGCTTCTGGCTGCAGCCAGCCAGTAAAAAAATTGCAAGTGCAGAATATAAGAAATGTTTCATGACAAAACCCTTTTGGTTAGTAAACTTGCTGGAATATAGGGTATAATTGATTGAAAATAAAAGCCCCTGAATTTGATATATTGATATATATCACATAAGATGATGATTATCATTGCAAATCGAGATGTGATTGAATAATTTAACTCAATACTCAACACAGGGGAAAAATATAGAATGAAGGCCATTTTGCAAACACGAACAATAGGAATAACCTTCTGTTTATTTATGTCTCTTATCTGGGCTCAGGCACAAACTGCCCAGGGGACGGGTTATGGACAAACGAAAGATGCAGCTATAGAGCAGGCCAAACGAGATGCTGTGGAAGTGGGCCTTGGAGCGTTTATTTCCTCTGAAACTGTGGTTACCGCTACCACTTTTAGTGATAATATTTATTCCAAAGCACAGGGATTTGTAAAAACGTTTAAAGTGGTATCTGAAAGTCAGGGTCCCGATGGTCTGTGGGAAGTGACCATTACTGCAGAAGTGACCGAAATGCTGGACCAGGTCATGCAGGATGAAGCAGCTCTGCAAACATTATTAAATGCTGTGAACCGCCCCCGCATAATTTTTATGATCAAGGAAGAGAATCTTATTGATAATACACCTACTGATTTTGCGGAGACTAAACTCTTGAGTATGTTTTATGACAAAGGGTTTGATGTCGTTGATCGACAACTAGTCGCAGCCCTGAAAGGTCAACCAGATTATGAAAAAGCCTTAGCAGGTAATGTAGCAGCTGCAGCAACAATCGCTTCCCAACTAGGTGCGGAGGTGATTGTTATTGGCACAGCCAAAATCTCATCTGGCGGAGTATTTTACGGTATGACATCTGGCCAGGCGGATATAAATGGCAAGATTGTTCGCGGTGATACAGGTGAAATCTTGGCAGTTGTTCCTAATGCCCATGGAAAAGAACCCCATATTTCACCATCCACTGCTGGTGTAAATGCCGCCAATGAAGCAGCGGGTAACCTTGGCACAGTTATTATTCGTCAGCTCATTGAAAAATGGAGTACACAGCAGTCCAATTTCATAAAAGTATATATTGTCTTAAAAAATGCGGATTTCATGTCTTACATGACCTTCGAATCTTTCTTGAAAGCACAGACGGTTTCCGGTATCCGCAACGCGTATGCCAAGAGCCTGAATGACGGCGTGGCCGAATATGAAGTTGAATTCGAAGGCAAATCACAAGATCTGGCCATGGGTTTAAGCCGAACGTCGCCCGATGGATTGAATTTTAAAGTGACAGGATTGTCTGGGAATCGTGTCACAGCAGAAATTGTACAATAATAACGAGGTAAGTTATGAAAAAACTATTCATATTGATCAGTTTTAGCCTGATCTTTGGGCAATCTTCTTTTGTTGGGGAACAGCTGGAAAAGGGCTCCATCAATTATACAGACCGGAAGATCCAGGCAACAGGAATTGGTTATGTCCCAGATAACATGATTAACGCTGCCACAGCGCGCCGGTCTGCCGCACGCATTGCAAAGGTAGATGCCATGCGGAACCTTGTTGAAATTGTTAATGGTATCACAGTTGACAGCGAAACCACCATGGGTGACGCCATGTTTGATGATGTGATTAAGACCAAGGTACGGGGACTAATTAGGGGTGCTGTGCAGGTTGGTGATGTAAAATACTTAAGTGATACGTCTATTGAAGTAACCTTTGAGGTTCCCATGAGCGGTGTTTCAGAGATTATGGCATCGCCAGCAGGGTTTTTACCAGCAGTTGCAGCTGGGACAGCAACAGCGGATGCTGCTGCGCCAACCACATCTGCTATAACAGGCCTGATTATAGACGTTCGCGGACTAGGCATTCGTCCTGCAATGTCACCACGTATTTTGGATCAAAACGGCGGTGTGGTTTACGGCCCCGGTAATTATACCCGTGAATATTCAATCCAAAATGGTGTAGCTGGTTATGCCAAAGGTCTTGATAAAGCACAAACCGATGATCGTGTAAAAGGCAATCCTCTGGTGATCAAAGGAGTAGCAACCAGTGGTGCGAACAAAGCAGATGTTGTTATTGGCAATTCTGATGTTATGAAGATCCAATCTGCCAATACTACAGGTGGTGTTCTTCGTGACTGTCGGGTATTATTTGTTCTAGACTGATAAATAATTAAGAAGGAATAATGATAGTGAAAAATATTCTTAAATGGATCAGTGTATTGTTTATCACAATTGCACTTGGCATTGCCCAGGATGTGGGGGAAATTGTTGCTGTACCGGATGATACAACCAAGGATCCTGGATTAAAGCCCGGTGATTTGGCACCGTCATGGGCACTGATGTATGCCCCAGGTAAATTCGAATTCTTAAAGAACTGGACTGTTGAGCGTGATCAAAATTTGCGCAAATTCATGTCCCAGCCAGAACGTTACCCTATGGTATTGAGTTTTTTTGCCACCTGGTGCAAACCCTGTATGAAAGAGCTGCCCCATCTTGAAAATGTTTATCAAGCCTACAAAGATGAACAGGTCAAATTTTTCCTAGTGGATATTACCGAAGCAACGCGCAATAATCCCGGGTTTGAAGATTCGCCCAAAGCGGGACCCTTTTTAGACAAAAAGGGCATTACCATACCTATTTTGTATGATAACCGGGGAGTGGCAAAAGAACGCTATGGCGCAAAAACATTACCCCGTCTCTTTGTCATCGATAAATTTCAGACAATTCGAGAAATAAGGCAGGGATTCCATGAAGACGAAGATCTGGAAGGCGAATTATCCGCCATTATTGATGAACTAATGGCTGAAGAAGAATAACATGTGTTCCAGCGCACTGAAAAGTTATACTACACTCTGATAAATTGGAGCGCATAATGAGGCAGACCAAACTAAGAGTTTTTAAAACCATCGCAGGCTTGTTTTTACCAGTATTATTACTGGCCCAGGGCAACCCTGCTCTCAATGAAGAAACAGCAGCAAAACTTGCATCCGGCAAGTATACAGTCGCTATTTTGGATTTTGAAGGAAGAGGCATTTCTCAATTGGAATCGGCCACCCTTACCGACCGTCTTTCATCAGAATTAGCAAATACAGATGCTGTTATATTAGTGGAACGCGGTCAGATGTCAGAAATCTTGAATGAACAGGGCTTCCAGCAATCCGGTTGTACATCTGATGAATGTGCCGCTGAAGTGGGTGCATTACTTGGTGTTAAGAATATGATCTCCGGAGCTTTTGGCAAGCTGGGTAATACGTATACCATTGATGCCAAAATGTTTTCAGTAGAATCTGGTGCAACGATTAAAACTGTCAGTAAATCCTATAAAGGGGAAATCGATGGTTTGATCACAGAGATCGAGATACTGGCCTGGGAAATATTGGGGTTAACTCCTCCGGAGCAATTAATAACTAAACAAAAAATGCCTCAAGGTGCGGTTGCTGTTGCACCCGCTAAAGGAGGAACCAATTGGTGGTTATGGGGCGGCCTATTACTCGTGGCCGGCGGAGGAGCTGCTGCTATGGCTATGGCTGGAGATGATGCTCCAGCAGTTTTACCGGAACCTCCAACACTGCCTGAATAAACAAGGGTTATGAATAAAAAACTATCAAGAATTTATCTATTGGCAACATTTACGGTTGTCCTGTTTTCTACTCAAAATCTCCTAGCGGAATCAATAGTTCTATTCTCCAGGGATTTTACAGATGGTTCTTTATCTCCATTTACACCAGAAGGAAACTGGCAGATTTCTAATGGTTATGGACAACCGGCCCCGGGAGCTCAATATAACTGGTCGCCCACTCAAACCGATTACAGCCATTCGCTTATATCTCCCGTATTAGACGGTTCATCGGTCAATGATTCTGTTGCGTTTACATATGATCTTTGGCTCAATAACTACAGTTCGGCCACACTGGAAGAATTCGCAGTTGAGATCAAAATAGACACCACTTGGATCACTATAGCAACTTATGATAATAGTGCCGACGACATTGCTTGGGGAAGTTATACCCATTATGTAAGTGAATATTTTCCAACATCTGAAGAAGTGCAGATCCGTTTCCGTGCACACGGTCCCAATAGTTATAATATTAATTATTGGGTAATTGACAATATTAAACTAGAGGGTATACAGGATAGTACACCCCCTGACACCCCAACAAACCTTTCTGCTTCTCCTGATGATGAACAAGTCACTCTTGCATGGAGTCCAAATACTGAAAATGATCTTGCGTTGTACAAGATATATCGTGGGAGTTCTTCACCAGCTTCAACCTTGATTGATTCAGTCACAGCAAACTCAGATCAAGATACTAGTTATGTGGACTTAAATGTTTCCAACGGAGAGCTTTATTATTATCGCATCACTGCCGTGGATCTAACAGGCAACGAATCTGATTATACCGATGAAATTTCCATAACACCCTATGATCCAGAAATTGGTCAAGCTATTGAGCTGTTGACCAATAATAGTGAATCCACAGTTAGTGGAAGCAATTCTGGGTATCCTATTAATACATGGTATCACGATGTCCGCCACCAGTCTTTGTATCTGGCCTCAGAACTGGCAGATGCTGGGATAGCTCCGGGCGCCAGTATAAACGGAATTCAGCTGAGGATATTCCAGCAGCCGGGTCGAGATATTGACAGTTTGCGTATTGGAATTGTTCAGACATCGAATACATCCTTGGCCAGTGCGTTTGAAACTGTACAGATCGTACATGGGCCTACAAATTATGTACAAGGCGATTTTGTTCCAGAATCCTGGTACCAATTCGTTTTTAGCTCGGCCCTCATTTGGGATGGAAACAGCAATATTATAGTGGAATACAGTCACGACAACTCAGCCTATGTTTCCGGTGGTGGTGTGTATATGCGTTCAACAACCCCAGATTATCGTGGACGTAAAGGGTGGACAGATAGTGGTGCCGGTCATTATCCATTTACGAGTGGTAATATGCCCCAAGCACCAGACAATAAAGTAGCATCCATAAAATTAGTTTTACAGGAAGCTGCGGTTCAGGCTCCAACGGAATTGGTTGCAACACCGAGTTATCAAACGGTCGATCTGAGCTGGACAGCGTCTATCACGCTAAATATTGCAAACTATATGATCTACCGTGGTACATCAAGTGATATCCTAACACTCATAGATTCTACTGCTTCTACATCCACAGTTTATAATGATACATCTTTAACCAACGGCACAACATATTACTATAGTGTCAAGGCCAAAACTCAAAATGCAGAATTAAGTGCAAATTCAAGTATTGTTAGTGCTATTCCAAGCGTAGAAACTCCTGCAAACCTTGCTGGAACAGCAGGGTCTCAACAAGTTTCATTATCTTGGGACTCTCCCAGCGGTGATGGCGTAGCGCGTGCTCTGGTTTACCAGGGGCTAAATGCAACTGGATCTAATTCATTGTTAGTTGACAGTACATCAAGTAGCACTGATTCAACTATAACCATCACAGGCCTGGATAATGAAACAACGTATTATTTTGCTGTAAAGTTTCGTGGTAATGATAATACGACCAGTTCATTTTCAGACGTTATAAGTGCAACCCCTGGTTATTTCGGTCCGGTCTGGCTTGTGGACGCTGATAATGGTTCTTCCAACGGAGAAGGCAGCCTGGGAGACCCACTTTTATATATCCGTGATGCCATTGAAGCAGCAGCAGATGGTGACACCATTATGCTTATGCCGGGGACCTATGATCATTCGAAGAATCGTAATTTGAATTTTCAATATCAAAATGATGTGATGGAAAACGGGGTAAAAGATCTGACCCTGATGAGTCAATATGGCGCAGATACAACTATAATTAATTTGCAGGGAAATGATTTTATTGATCTGCACAATGGTGAAACCGATTCCAGAATCGAAGGACTAACTATTCAAAACAGTAGTTCTGGCGCTATTACCGTATGGTATAATTCCAGTGTAGAGATCAATAATTGTATATTCCTTAACAATAGTAATACAGACGGCGGAGCTATAGATATCCAGGAAACAAATGATAGGGTAACTATATCTAATACGTTATTTAAAGGCAATTCATCCTCTTCACGTGGCGGAGCAATTTTTATTGGTATGGACGGCACGGACGTAGCTGTAGTTAATTGTATATTTGACGGCAATACAGCCGATGAGGCTGGTGGCGCCATTAGCCAGGACAACAATACAAACCTCCTTGTTGTCCATTCCATCTTTATTGATAATACCTCAAATAGTGATTCGTGGGCTGGTGGTGTAAACTCGTTTGCCGGGATGTACGGTGGCAGCACCACTATTATTAACAGTATTTTTACGGGCAATACTGATAACTCCGGATCGTCAAACTCTGATATAAATACATCAGGATACTCCATGGATATAGATCATTGTGTTTTACAGTCAGAGTCC
>Ga0257112_10000465_pt1 | contig 16676 bp, 16 predicted proteins | sample LP_taG_5_FD_191565 | JGI IMG/M metagenome (GOLD analysis project Ga0257112, IMG submission 191565) | Marine microbial communities from Northeast Subartic Pacific Ocean, Canada - LP_J_2015_P26_1000m | ecosystem: Environmental > Aquatic > Marine > Oceanic | place: Canada: Northeast Subartic...
ACTGAATAACGATTTAGCGGAAAACTAGATCAGATTGAACTACTTTTACAAGCTTGATTGTAGTCATAATCTTGAAGCTAAGAATTTGAACCCAAACTTATTCAACTAAATCAATTAAATCAATTAGATCATCCATAATAAATGGCCAATCAATCTCTTTGCCACTCTGTTTGTTTTTTACGACCGGAATGCGTAGCCCATAACTCCTAACCAGCGAATCATTCTCACTGATATCCACAGCTTCGATATTGACTTCTTCCACAAATTGCAACTTTTCTAGCAGCTGAGCGGCCTCTTCACACAAGTGGCAGCTTTTGGTGGTATAAAAGAAAAGAGCAAGCATGCTGTTAATAACTATGGACCCTTATACACACATTGTTGTGCCAACGTAAAACGTGTGATCAATTGTGAGTACTTAATGGTACATCTAGCAAATAATTCCAACTCAATGCCGACAGACTAATCGCGGCCAAGTATTAATGCCAATTTCCACTACAATGTTCGCCTAGACATACATTATAAAACGTTTACAATCCCTCGCTGACTTCACCTTACGCGCTCCATACACCGCAGGGAATTCATAATATGAGCCGCCATGGAATAATAACAGAACTCAAAAATTGGTTATCCAAGCAAATTATAGGACAAGAGCGCTTACTCGACAGTTTACTTATAGCCGTACTGGCGGACGGCCATCTCTTGGTTGAAGGCGCTCCGGGTTTGGCCAAGACAAAAGCTATTAAGGACTTATCTCGGGCCATTGAAGGCGATTTCCACCGAATTCAGTTCACTCCAGACCTGCTGCCCAGTGATATCACCGGCACAGAAGTTTTCCGGCCAGAAGATGGCTCATTTCGATTCCAACAGGGCCCTATTTTTCATAATTTAGTACTAGCCGATGAAATTAATAGAGCCCCGGCCAAGGTCCAATCAGCCTTATTAGAAGCAATGGGTGAACATCAAGTTAGTGTGGGCCGAGAGTCTTTTACTTTACCCCCTCTTTTTCTTGTAATGGCCACCCAAAACCCTATCGAGCAAGAAGGCACCTATCCATTACCCGAGGCCCAACTCGACAGATTCCTGATGCACGTCACAATAGATTATCCAAAAATAGAAGCGGAACGAGACATTCTCCACCTTGTACGAAATGAAGCCCAAAATAAAATTCCTGACCCTCCTAAGCAAGTTGCTCAAGAAGATTTGTTCGCGGCTCGGCAAGAAATACTAGCTATGCATATGGCGCCGGAAGTAGAAGAGTACATCATCCAACTGATAATGGCCTCCCGAACGCCTGAAGTGTACGGAGAAGAGCTAGCCTCCTGGTTAGAGTATGGAGCCAGCCCTCGAGGCACTATTTCGTTGGATCGCTGCGCGAGAGCTTATTCTTGGATACAGGGCCGGGATTTTGTTAGCCCCGACGATGTTCAAGAGGTTATGTTCGACGTGTTACGCCACCGCATCCTCCTTAGTTTCGAAGCAGAGGCAAGTGGCATAACTCCAGACAAAGTATTAGAAACTATTCGCGAACGCGTCCCATCTGCCTGATTGTCTAGGACGCCGTATGTCAGCGAAGCTACAAATCGATCCTCACCATGCCCGCTACCAGAGCAAGGGGGCTATCATTACCCTTCAGCAACTTCTGGTTCAACGCTATGCTGCCAAAACCCTCGAATACCTTGCCCATACGCGCTCCATTGCTGGCATTTCTGGACTACACCTATCGAAGATGCGGGGGCGAGGTATCGATTTCGAAGAATTCAGGCCATACCAGCCCGGAGATGACATCCGCCTAATAGATTGGCGCGTTACCGCTCGCACCGGCAGACCAGTCACGAAGGTATTTCGCGAAGAACGAGAAAGACCTGTAATTATAGCAGTAGATCAGACTCACAATATGTATTTCGGTAGCCAAATCGCCTTCAAATCGGTTATCGCAGCCCAAGCCGCGGCTGTTTTCTGCTGGCTAGCTATTGACAATGGTGATCGTGTGGGAGGGCTTGTTTTCTCTGACTTTGAGGCAAGTTTAGTGAGACCCAAACGGAGTCGCCGCTCCGCTCTACACCTGCTCAACCAAGTCTATCTTTACAATCAAAATTTACAGCAGGCCAAAGACCCCGAATCTCAAACTCCTTCCGATTCTGATTTCAGGCCAGGATTAGCCCACGCCCTAGGTCAGATACGGCGTATAACCAAACCAGGTAGCACTCTGTACGTGATTTCTGACTTCGTAACTATGGACGACAAGGCTCTACAATACTTGAACCAGTTATCCAGGCATAACAATGTGATATGTTGTTTTATATACGACGCTCTTGAGGAGACCTTACCGGTTCCTGGTATTTACAGCATTACAGATGGCTTTCGCAAAGGGGCACTTAATACCCACAGTAAAAAAGCCAGGAATCGATATAGCGATCAATTTCACGAGCGCAGTGAATCTCTAGAATCAGAGCTTGAACGGCTACAGATCCGATTTATTAAGATACGCACCAATCAACTAGTCGTAGAGCAAATCCGAAAATGGATAGCGAAGAACTCCTAAGTCAATTGGCGGACATTCATCTGCCTGTAGACGTGACTTACTGGCCACCAGCTATTGGTTGGTGGGTTCTGCTCATCATCATTCTCACAGGCGGATACCTGCTAGTAAAACGTTATATCCGATATAAAAATCTCCACAAACTTTGTTCACGCGCCCTGGCAGAGCTAGACCGTTGTTATCAAAATTTTAGAACAGTCGAGAACGAAAACATCGACTCTCTAAAAATTCTCTATGTAAATCAGGTCAATTCGGTTCTACGAAGAGTAGCTTTAGTTCATTTCCCTCAAGCCGGTGTAGCAAGTCTAGGAGGTGACGATTGGGTTGATTTTATTCGAAAAAAAGGGGACTCTTCAGGACTGAACGAAGAAATAGCCGCAGCCATCAGTTATGGGCGGTTCCAGACAAAATGTGACGTGGATGTAGACGCTCTGAACAATCTGGGTCATAACTGGATCAACAGTCTCTATCTAGGTAAGAGAAAGTCCATATCCACATAGTAAATAAGGCCACAAACAGATAGTTGGAAGCAAAAGGATATCCATTGATTAAGGGTTGAGTAATTAGATGCTTGAATTTACATGGCCTTGGGTATTTCTAACCCTACCCCTGCCCCTTTTAATATATCACCTGATGGCCCGCGCCCCTCGCCAAGACGCCGCGCTCTACGTTCCGTTTTTCAGCATACTTAGGAGACTTCAGTCTGATAGTGAAAATATCACCAGCAGTCGTTTGCTTTATCTCATTTGCTGCACACTAATTTGGCTCTTAATTGTATTAGCTGCAACCCGTCCTCAGTGGCTTGGAGAACCGGTGCAGCTCCCGTCCACCGGTCGCGACCTAATGCTCTCAGTTGACATCTCCGGGAGCATGGAGGCTCAAGACATGGTTGTTGGCAACCGGCAGGCCTCTCGCATAGACGTTGTAAAGGCTGTTGTCGGCGATTTTGTGGAGCGGCGTGAAGGGGATCGATTGGGCTTAATTTTGTTCGCAGCCCATTCTTATGTACAGGCACCACTGACTTTCGACAGAGAAACGGTGGGAACACTGCTGGAAGAAGCCGAGATCGGAATTATCGAGGAATCCGCGACAGCCATAGGTGACGCCATTGGACTAGCTGTTATCCACTTACGAAATCGACCGGAAAACAGCCGAGTGCTTGTCCTTTTAACAGATGGGGTTAACAATGCCGGAGCCGTCTCGCCCGAACAAGCTGGTCAACTAGCGCGGCAAGAAAATATCAAAATTTACACAATCGGGATCGGTGCCGATCAAATAGTGCAACGAACTTTTTTTGGTGCGCGAGCCATAAATCCCTCCGCCGAGTTGGATGAGGCTGTCCTCACGCGCATAGCAGAATCTACTGGCGGACGCTATTTTCGGGCCAGAGACGTGAATGACCTGGTTGCAATCTATGAGGAGCTAGATCGACTAGAAGCGATCGAACAGGACGAACAAACTTATCGTCCTACACGCGTGCTTTTTTACTGGCCTCTAGGCGGAGCGATACTTATAAGCTTTTTGTTAGCCCTGTTTTCGATTCCCTGGATATCTTTAGCTGGAAGGGCTCGTCTACAAAATTACGAAGATCAAGCACAGGAAACCGAAGCTACCGGAAGTGAAGCCTAATGGATATTTTGATTCCAGCCAGCCTAATTCAGGACTTCCATTTCCTCCGTCCATTATGGCTGTTAGCCATCGTACCCTCACTAGTGTTTTTTGTTGCCATGTGGCGCATCAATACAGTGGTGACTGCTTGGGATAAAGCAATTGACAAATCACTGCTACCGTACCTATTAGACCGCAGCAAGAATGCCGCTCAACGCACTCCTCTGCTTCTGCTCTTCACGGCTTGGCTACTTTCGGTTATAGCCCTGGCTGGACCTGTCTGGGAGCAATTGCCCCAACCGGTTCAAAAGAGGGAGGACGCACTGGTCATTGTGTTGGATCTATCGTTATCAATGTTTGCTCCTGACCATAATCCCTCTCGATTAGACCTTGCTAAACGAAAATTACGTGACATTTTGACATTACGAGAAGAAGGTCAGACAGCATTGGTCGTATATGCCGGTGACGCGCACGCTGTGACCCCCCTTACGGACGATGTTGTGACGATTGATGCCCTCGTACCCTCGCTTAGCCCCAACATTATGCCTCTTTTCGGTAGTAACCCCATGGCCGCCATCGATATGGCGATTCAGCTACTAGAGGACGTTGAAGTTACGCGTGGCAAAATCCTTCTTATGACCGATGGTATTAGCGGGTTTGATCAAGAGTTACTCATTACCGAACAAATACAAGATACAGCCTATGAGTTACTTATCATGGGTATTGGCACAGAGGAAGGTGCTCCTATTCGCACCAGCGATGGTAGCTTTTTGACCGATGAAAATGGAGCAATGGTAATACCCACGCTTAATAAAAATGTCTTGCAATCCCTGGCTAATCGAACTGGTGGGCGTTATCACGATATACAATTAGCAGATTCCGATCTAGCTTATTTGCTTACTCAGAATGACTTCTTGGACGATACTGAATTGACTGAGGTAGAAGAAGAATTTGATGTCTGGCATGAATTGGGTCCATGGCTACTTTTACTCGTTCTGCCTCTGAGTGCCCTAACTTTTCGACGAGGCTGGTTGTTCAGCCTGACATTCTTCATTAGTGCTGGTTTAATACTTCCAAGTCAGAATACCCATGCCCAAGGCTTTGAATGGAGTGACCTGTGGAAGACTAGAGACCAACAGGCAGCCGAAGCATTTGCTAACGAAGATCATGGACTAGCTGCGGTATTATTTGAGACCTCTGAATGGAAAGGCGCCGCTAGCTATCGGGCTCAGGACTATGAGTCGGCCATCGCAGCATTCAGCGCCAGCGACACACCTGACGGCCATTACAACCGCGGTAATTCACTTGCGCTAGCTGGCAACTACGAAGAAGCAATAGCTGCTTATGATGCTGCCATCGGGCTAGAATCCGATCACGAAGATGCAATCTACAACAGGGAAATTGTAGGGGAACTGCTAGAACAACAGCAATCTGAAGAAGGTGAAAATCAGGATGGCGACAGCCAAGAAAATCAGTCCGAGCAAAACTCACAAAATGAGTCCGAAGAACAGAGCGAAAACAGTGACCAGCAAGACCAAGAGAGTCAAGAAGGAAACGAAGACCAACAACAACAAGAGCAGCAAAACCAGCCGCCTGAGGACCAAGAAGATTCAGAATCAAATAGTGAACAGAACACGCCTAGCGAAAGCACCAATGAAGATTTCGAGGAACAGCAATCGCTAGAACAATGGTTGCGGCGAATTGAGGACGACCCTGGAGAACTATTACGCCGCAAGTTTCGCTACCAGTATCGTCAACGCCAGTTAAATGGCACTGCTAATAGTATCCAAAATGGAGGCCAGATCTGGTGATCAAACTTATTCGCCTATTCTTGTTGCTTCCATTAGTAATTTTTTGCAGCTTCGCTGGGGCACAAGATCAGAAACTCGAAGTCTCAGTCGATAGAAGCGAACTAGCCCGTGGAGAAACGCTCACCTACACTATTCGTGTATACGATCAGCGCCAGGGCATGCAGCTTGATTTGACTCCCCTTACTGATGAATTCGATGTCCTTGGAACTCGCACATCCAGCCAGATAAGAAGCATCAATGGTACTGTAGAATCATGGACGGACTACATCGTTACTTTGTTTCCCCTGGCAGAAGGCGAGCTGACCATCCCTTCCCTAGAAATAAATGATGCAGTCACCAACCCAATAATAGTAAGTGTTGTAAACGAAGGCCCTAGATCCAATCAGTCTAATGAAGAGTTGTTCCTAGAAATCGAACTAAACAAGGAAACAGTTTACGTTCAAGAGCAGCTCTTGTTTACGATCAGGTTGTATTACACTATCAATGGGATTCGTAACCCGCAATTCACTGAACTGGAAATACCGGACACAGTGATCCAGTTAATCGGATCTCCAAATCAGTATGAAAAACTCATAGATGGCGTACGTTATGGTGTATATGAAAAACGCTACGTCGTCTTTCCACAAAGAAGCGGATCGCTTGAAATCCCTGACATCTTATTTCGCGGGGAAGTAACTGACGGCTCAAGTAACTTTGTTTTCAGAAATCTGAATACGCGACGTGTCACAGCCTTCATAGAAGGAATTAGCATACAAGTGGACGAACGTCCTGAGATAGCCAAAGACACTCAATTTTGGCTGCCCGTGGCAAACTTAACCCTTGAAGAAAGTTGGAGTACGGATATATCCGCGCTAAAAGTTGGTGACTCGGCAGTACGGACCATCACCATGGTCGCTGATGGCCTTGACGGTGCGGTGCTTCCACCGTTCAGCCCTACAGAAATAGAAAGTTTAAACTTATACGCTGACCCACCAGATATTCAGCGCACCTTTGTCGACGGTAGCATCGTCGGTTCCCGGGTTGAAACCATGACTTTGGTTCCCACCTTAGCCGGTTCTATTGAAATCCCGGAAATCTCTGTTCCATGGTGGAATATCAATACTGATCTGCAAGAAAGAACTGTTATTCCTGCCGTTTATATTAATATTGCAACTGTTGAAGGTGAGGTGCCCTCCGAACAAAGTGTCAGTAGTACGGTTGATATCGAAACACTACTAGAAACCACCCCAATCGTAGACCAAGAAATGATAGACGCTCAAGCTGAAGCGCAATTTATAGCGGTGAATGCGATCTGGTTAAATTACCTTATTGCGCTCGCGTTTGTTATCGTCATAGCTAGCATCTATCGATTAGTAATACGACCCAACAAACAGGCAATTAATACATTTATTAATGCACAAAGGGCGAGAATTGAGGAAAAATACAGCCCCGAAAACAATGAACCTGTTGCCTATCGGCAATTAGTTCACGCCTGCCGAGGAAAGGATTTAAATCGAATCCGAGAAACACTGATTCAATGGAGCGACCACTACCTTGGGAAACATACTTTATCGACAATGGAAGATATACTCCGACAAACTGAGACACCTGAACTGCACAAACACGTGGTTCATATACAGACTGCACTTTTCAGCACCGACTCTCGGCGGCACTCTGAGCTAGATTTTAATCCTCAGATACTCATCGGGCTGATCGCCTCACTTCGCAGGAGTAAGCGGAAAAAACAAAACCACGCCAAACACGAAGAACGTTTTGCTTTACCGCCACTTTACAGAACGTGACTGGCTCGCGGCTAGTTTATTCTACAAGCGGGAATAATAGTTGTCCGCGCTGCCACAAATCCTTATACAAATGCAGCTGCCAAAGCGAGCCAGCCCTGGTCATTACATCCGATAACGCGATAAATCTACATCGGCAGACAAAAGGTCGGAAGGGATCGGGAGTCACGGTTATAACAGGCTTATCAATCGACACAACAGAGCTTAAAGCACTCGCGAAGAAATTAAAGCTTTACTGCGGAACTGGTGGTACCGTGAAGAAAGGCACAATTGAAGTTCAGGGAGACAGGCGGAATGAAATAAAGACGTTCTTTAAACTACGCGGTGTGAACGTAAAGATAACGGGCAGCTGATGTTTCATTCTATGGTACAAATATAACCGGTGTGCTTTTTTACTCTCCCCACAGCTAATTTACTTCATAGCGCCCTCATTTAAGTTCAGTAAAAGTTACAGTCCCTAGAACTGCAAAGCAACCGATAATTTCTCCCTAACCGTCACTATGTAAATCCGAGACTAATTTATGATTCTTGGTTGAACTGTTCTTCTTTGACTTTTTAGCTGCATCACTCCTTATATTTTCCAATCGCTTCAGATACATCTCATCAACATCACCAGTAATATATTCCCCATCGAATACAGAGCATTCATAGCGGTCTATAGCGGGGTTACCTTCGGCAGCCGCGGCAATGAGATCATCCAAATCTTGATAAACTAACCAATCCGCACCAATGAGCTCTTCTACTTCTGAATTTGTCTTGCCCGCTGCAATCAACTCTGAAGCAGCCGGCATATCAATACCATAAACGTTGGGGTATCGAATCGGCGGAGCTGCGGACGCAAAATAAACTTTATTCGCTCCCGCTTCCCTAGCCATTTGTATGATCTGCTTGCTGGTAGTACCGCGTACTATAGAGTCATCTACGAGCAATACATTTTTACCTCTAAATTCAAGCTCAATAGCATTGAGTTTCTGCCGGACAGACTTCTTACGCTGACTCTGGCCGGGCATGATAAATGTTCGGCCGATATACCTATTTTTCACGAATCCTTCTCGATACTTCAGGCCAAGCCGATTTGCAAGTTCCAACGCAGAAGTGCGGCTGGTGTCGGGAATAGGAATCACAACATCGATATCATGGTTGGGTCTCAGACGTTTCAGTTTGTCTGCTAACTTTTCCCCCATCCGTAGCCGCGCTTTGTAAACCGAAATGCCATCCATTAATGAATCCGGTCGAGCAAAATAGACGTGTTCAAAAATGCAAGGAGTATGATCACCAGGTTCAGTGCACACCATTGAGTGGAGATTTCCGTTCACATCTATAAATACCGCCTCTCCCGGTGCCACATCCCTGTCTAGGCTGAAACCCTGTGAGTCCAGCGCAACACTCTCCGAAGCGATCATATATTCGTTACCTTTATCTGTCTGGCGGCTACCAAACACTAATGGACGTATTCCATTGCGATCACGAAACCCCAAGATGCCATACCCAGTTATCATTACTACCGCCGCAAACCCACCTCGGCACCTATCTTGCACCCCAGATACGGCAGCAAACAAATCCTCTGGGGTCGGTTTAATTTGTTCGCGACGTTGCAACTCATGAGCAAATACATTAAGAAGCACCTCAGAATCAGAGTCCGTATTGATATGGCGTAAATCTTCCTTGAACAGGTCACGGCTCAACTCGTCCGTATTGGTGAGATTACCATTATGTGCCAGTGCCAGCCCATATGGTGAGTTGACATAAAATGGTTGTGCTAAGGCAGGGCTGGTGCTTCCCGCTGTCGGGTACCTTACATGGCCTATCCCGATTTGCCCTGTTAAACGGCGCATATGCCTAGTTCGGAATACGTCTTTAATCAGGCCATTATCTTTACGCAGGTTTAGTTTACCGTTATCACTGGTCATTATACCGGCAGCATCTTGACCTCGGTGCTGCAAAACCGTCAAAGCGTCATACAGACATACACCAACATCGACACTTGTTACAACACCAACCAATCCGCACATAGCACGCTCCGAAATATGTCAATTCTTCAATGAATTCAGTCCGTTTGTTGCCCCAAATTTATGCCAGTCATGTCGTTAATAAAATTACGCGACCATTCAACCGCTTCCAATATATATTGTATTAATATTGATTGTTGCCATTGCTCGGTGTGTGAAAAAAATAAGCTACTAATAAACACCACAACCAGCACAATTATTACGCCTCGAGCAATAGTCACTAGGCCCCGCCAAAGTCCAAAAATAAAGGACAGCGCGATCACCGCCAGGATCGCCGTATCTACCTCATTCATTACTCTGTGTTTCTCGACATTCGCTTATGGCTGTTTCAATTGATAGCGGACTACCATGCCCTCTAATTGGAATTCATTCCACAGCTGGTCAATGTAGTCGTTGACCAAGGCTCGTTCTAACCAGGGGCCCACAAAAACCCCGGTAAGTTCCGCTTGCTCGGAATCTATGTCACGGGTATATGCTTTATAACCTGCTGTTTGCAAACGTTGCATTAAATTTGTGGCATTTGAGGCTTCCGCAAATGAGCCCAGACGGATACTCCAGCCATTGGGTAAACCTGCCGGGTTGAGAGTGGGAATATTACGCGTAAAACCCGACTCAGAAGCACTCGTCTCAATAACATCACTGGCACTTTCTTCTATAGCTTTTGTAACGGGTTCCGGCTCTGGTCTAGTTTCTATCGTAACCAGGTCAGCGTCAGAAATAATTACCGGTCGGCTTTGCTGCGGTTCCGGAAGTATCGGTACCATTGGCTGTTCAGGTATGCGGCTCAGGGTCTGGATTTGATGACCACCTTGCCCATCAAAAATAATTGGCAGAAAGATCAGGGCAAGAGACGCTATCACTATCGTGCCTACAATCCTCTGTTTGGTGCCCTGTTTCACTCTAGAATCACCCCATACTTCCAAAGTTCACTAGCTACTGTTACGGTTTCTGCTAATTGAAACATTGAAAAGACTAAAGCCATACATCGTAAAAATCATCCAGCATTATTGGCTGAGATGACGCACAGCTGCCACTGTGTAAAAAGAGCCAGTTACCACGACCACGTCCTCAGTAGTTGCAAGTTTACAGGCTGCCTTGTAGGCCTTTTCCAGCGAATCAAACTGTTCTAATCGACTTTTTATCCGGCATTGCTTTATCCGCCTGAAAGACTCGGCCGATGGCATACATCGAGGTTCATCGACCTGCGCAATATAACAGATGTCCAGACAGGATTCTAAGGCTCCCGCAATACTCTCTATATCTTTATCTGCCATAACAGCTATGACTCCAACAATTTGCGTTATCCCTGGGTTTACACACCGAAATTGTAGTAATCGTTCTCCAAGTAACTTTGCAGCTGCCGGATTATGAGCCACATCAAGAATTACACGCTTTTTAGTGTCCATGTCCTTACGAAGCTCAAAGCGGCCGGCTAAAGCAAGTCCATCTAAGGCTTCTTGAAAAGCTTTTCTTTCAATTGCAAGTGGCAAAAGGCTGATGGCCTGGACAGCAAGCACAGCGTTTGACAAATCGATATGTGGCAAGGGAAGTTGTTCAATCGTTTGTATCTTTCCGGAGATTTCACATCCTGTAAAAGCCCAGGCCTTGTTGTCCTGATTTACAATGCCATAGCACTCAAGGTTCAAACGATAAACTGGCGCATCAAGTGCATCAGCCTTTTTCAAGACACTTTCGCAAGGAACCAAGTCCCCATACACAAGAGGAGTTTTATGGCGAATTATTCCCGCCTTTTCTGTCGCAATACTTTCCAGATCGTTACCTAGCCAATCCTGGTGATCGAAACTGATGCTGGTGATAATTGCAATATCAGAATCGATGATGTTGACGGCATCCAGCCTGCCACCCAGACCGACCTCAAGGATCGCGACGTCAATATCGGCCTTGCTAAAAAGCCATAGCGCTGCCAAGGTCCCAAACTCAAAATAACTTAGAGACTGTTCCTTTCGGGCATGCTCGACTGCCACAAAGGCATCACACAGAACCCGATCGCTTACCTCTTCTCCTTCTAAGCAAATCCGCTCGTTGAAATGATGGAGATGTGGAGACGTGTATGCTCCTGTTCGGTAACCGGCTTGTTCAAGTATTGCCTGGAGACACGCTACACAAGATCCCTTTCCGTTAGTGCCTGCCACGGTGATAACCTGGTGTGCAGGTTTTGTTAGACCCATGCGGTTTGCTACTGCCTTAACACGATCGAGCCCAAGTTCGATTTTGCGAGGATGTAATGTAGCAATTCGTTTCAGCCAGAAGCCAAGGCTTTGAGCGTCAAACTCATCATTTGCTATCAAGATCCGCCGATCCTGAAATAAAGTAGCTTGCTTAATAATGCAGCAATTTTGTCACGCATATCACGTCGATGCACAATCATGTCGATGGCTCCGTGCTCCAATAAGAACTCGCTTCGTTGAAATCCATCCGGAAGTTTTACCCTTACTGTTTGGCGAATAACGTCTGGTCCTGTGAATCCCACAAGAGCATTAGGCTCAGCGATATTGACATCGCCTAACATAGCCAGGCTTGCCGACACACCACCATAAACTGGATCTACCAGCACCGAGATATACGGTAACGGTTCTTGCTTGAGTTTTTCCAGCGCTGCTGATGTCTTTGCCATTTGCATCAGTGATACCAACGCTTCCTGCATGCGCGCACCACCACTGGTGGCAAAACAAACCAAAGGGACGCCTTCAGTGATACAGGAGTTTACAGCTTGCGTAAATTTTTCTCCTACTACCGCTCCCATGGAGCCGCCGATAAAGCCAAATTCAAATGCCGCCACAACTATCGGCATCCCCTTTAACTTACCCTTAATAACTATCAATGCGTCTTTCTCTCCAGTGCCTTTTTGTGCGGTAATTAACCGGTCTTTATAACGCTTGAGATCCTTGAACTTGAGTAAATCTATAGGTTCTAAATTGGGATTAAGCTCTTGCTGGTTTTCTGCATCAAGGAATATATCAATCCTTCGCCGCGCCGTAATCCTCAAGTGATGATCACACTTTGGACAAACGTCAGCATTCTCTTGAAGAGTCTTTTTATAAAGCACGGCATCGCAACGCGGGCATTTTTTCCACACCCCTTCAGGTACAGCAGACTTCTTCGTGCTATTCACGCCCCTTCGCGAAATTGATGGTAAGATTTTATCGATCCAACTCATTACTAGTTTTTAACTTCAATATCTATAGAAATAAATTAATTATTGCTGTTCAATGCCTTTCGTGCGACACCGATTAGATTAGTACATTCATTAATATCATCTTGAGCCTGCACACTAGTGTGTGGCAATTCTGCAATTTTATTTACGAGCGCACTACCTATAATCACTCCATCGGCGAGCCTGCCCAGGGCTTTGACGCTTTGCTGATCTTTTATCCCAAAGCCTATTACTATGGGTAAGTCAGTAAGGTTGCGCAATCTAGTTAAGTTCTCCTTCACGGAGTCATAATCGCTTAAAACAGCACCCGTCACTCCCTTGAGCGAAACGTAATACAAATAACCTGAGCATAGAGCTGTGATATGCTTAGCGCGGTTTTCGCTTGTTGTCGGAGAGACCAAATAGATAGTCTCGACCCCAGCCTCACGCAACAAAGTATGCAATTCAGCTGATTCTTCTGGAGGCATGTCGACAACCAACACTCCATCGATACCTACTAAAGAGGCCCTGACTGCGAATTTCCGGTAGCCCATAATTTCAATCGGATTCAAGTACCCCATGAGTACTATTGGGGTATTATCATTCTTTTCTCTGAATTGTCTTACGAGTTCCAGCACGTCATCGAGACTAGTGTTTCTTTGGAGCGACCTCTCTACAGAGCGCTGAATTACGGGCCCGTCGGAAGAAGGATCGCTAAAAGGTATGCCCAGCTCGATGATATCAGCGCCCTTATCAACAACCGTATGCATTAGCTGTAAAGTAGTTACAAGATCCGGATCACCTGCTACGAAGTAGGGAATTAGAAGTTTTCCCCCTTCTCCTATGACACTTTCGGCTGTCCGAGTTATACGACCCATGATGTTCGCTTACAGCTTGATTCCTTCAATCTGTGCCACAGCTTCAATATCCTTATCACCTCGACCTGAAAGATTGATTACTAATGCCTGCTTAGGATTCATTTCAGCGGCAAGCTGCATCGCGTAAGCAACGGCATGACTACTTTCCAATGCAGGAATAATGCCCTCTAATTCGGTCAGCTGATGAAAGGCTTGTAAAGCTTCACTGTCGGTTACAGCAACATAATTAACTCGCTCTAAATCCTTCAACCATGCATGCTCTGGTCCAACCCCTGGATAATCCAACCCAGCTGAAACGGAATGGGTATCCATAATCTGGCCAGCGGCATCTGTCATTAGGTAAGTCCGATTTCCGTGAAGCACTCCGGGTTTACCAGCACATAGAGGCGCTGCGTGAGCATTCGTATCCAACCCCTTTCCGCCGGCCTCAACACCGTACATAGCTACCTCGGCACTGTTGAGAAAGGGATGAAAGAGTCCAATAGCATTTGAGCCACCACCCACACAAGCAACTAATGCGTCAGGTAAGCGTCCAATTTGTTCAATTGACTGTGTTATCGTTTCGCGTCCAATGACGCACTGAAAATCTCTTACCATTCGAGGATAAGGATGTGGTCCGGCTACAGTACCTATAATGTAGTAGGTATTGTCCACATTTGTTGCCCAGTCTCGCAGAGCTTCATTCATTGCATCCTTAAGCGTACGAGAGCCAGATTCTACCGATATGACTGTAGCCCCTAGCAGCTTCATCCGATAAACATTAGGGGCCTGCCGCACGATATCGTCGGCTCCCATGTAGATATAACACTCGAGCCCCAATCTAGCCGCAACCGTCGCACTTGCTACTCCATGCTGGCCCGCCCCTGTCTCTGAAATGATTCTGGTTTTGTTCATGTGCTTAGCCAACAAAGCCTGGCCAATGGTGTTGTTTACCTTGTGCGCTCCAGTATGATTCAAATCCTCACGCTTCAGATAGATCTGAGCACCACTACAAGTTTCAGTGAGACGCTTGGCAAAATACAGCGGCGAAGGTCTACCTACATAATGTTTAAGTTCATACTCAAACTCTTTCCAAAAATCCTCATTCTTAGAAAAACGGTCATACACCTTTGCTAATTCTTCGACAGCAGCAATTAATGTTTCGCCAACAAAAACCCCTCCATAAGGACCGAAATGACCTGAACTATCTGGCCCGTCAAACGTCAAAGAGAGTTCGTCTGCCTTGGGCCCGAATTCAGACAATTTCTGCTCTGCGTGCTGCTTCGATAAATACCTGCATTTTCCCTATATCCTTTATACCGGGTTCTGTTTCTATACCACTGCTGGCATCCACCCCGAACGGCCTAACCTGTTCTACAGCTTGCCTGACATTGCTGGAATTCAGGCCTCCTGCTACGACCAAATTTATACCTTTGATAGCGTTAGCCGCTACGGCTCTTGACCAGTCAAAAGGTTCACCTGTGCCTCCTGGCAAATTTTTATCAAAGCTATCAAGTAAAATAAAGTTGGCCGAACTATAATTTGAAATAGCACTCGTTATGTCTCGATCGGCTCTCACTCTTAACGCTTTAATATAAGGCAATCCAAATGCCTCGCAAAATTCCATGGGCTCATCTCCATGAAACTGGAGATAATCCACCAATCCAGATTCTACAACTTCAGATACCACACTATGCTCTGGATTTACAAACAACCCTACAATTTTTAGGTTCGATGAGACTCCGGTGATAATTTCACCGGCTTGGCTGAGCGTAACCGACCGAGGGCTTCTTTTATAAAACACAAGACCGACGGCATCGGCGCCCAGCTCTGTAGCTGCAATCGCATCCTGTTTTCGCGTAATGCCGCAAATTTTGATCCAGAGCTTAGACAAGGTAGGTTTGAGGTAATAAAAGGGGCCTATTTTATCACAACGAAGCAGTTTCTAGCACGAACCCTTAAATCTTCATTTACCCAGCTATTTGCAAAAAAACGGGAATCTCGTAGCATTGTGGCAGGCTGAAATCAGAAGGATATTCTACACCGGTCATATAAAGGCCATCCGGTGCCGCTGTCAATCCACCCTGAGTTCGATCCCTGCAGGCAATTAATTCATTAATCCAATCCGGATCTCGGCCTCCCTGACCAATCTCCAGCAGCACACCTGCAATATTACGAACCATGTGTTGAAGAAAAGCATTAGCTTGAATATCAAACACTATAAACCCGTTGCGCTTACTAACTGCCGCCATTGTTATACGACGAAAAGGAGACTTCGCCTGACACCCCGCGGCTCGGAACACAGAAAAATCTTGTTCTCCCAGTAAATATTGGGCCGCTCTATTCATAGCATTCACATCCAGAGGTTTAACAACGTGCGTAGCTCGGCTTTTCATGATTGCTGAAGCTGTTTTGCGCTGATAAATAACATATTGATAGCGCCTTGCGGTGGCTGAGAACCGTGCATGAAACTGTTGGTTTACATTCCTCGCCCATAGTACTCGTACCGAGCTAGGTAGAAGGCTGTTAACCCCTCGAGTCCAGGCCTTTTCAGGACGATCAATAGGGCTATCAAAATGGGCCACCTGACACGTAGCATGTACTCCTGCGTCAGTACGTCCAGCACATATAGTTGTAATTTGAGTATTGGCAATTTGGCTGAGTGCTCGCTCAAGCTCCGATTGCACCGTGTCAAGCATAGGAGAGGATTGTTTTTGCCAGCCATTAAACATTGAGCCGTCGTACTCAATGCCCGTGGCTATTCTAATTTCAGCTGATGGAGAAAGTGACAAAACCAGTGCTTGTGTCAGTGGTTGGTTCTTAACATAACGCAACTAATCGTGAGCATTATCGAGAGAAGCGAGTGAGTTCTCAGCCTCCTTAACCTGCGCCTCTGATCCTTCCTTAATTACTTCCTGCA
>Ga0257112_10000466_pt1 | contig 16666 bp, 12 predicted proteins | sample LP_taG_5_FD_191565 | JGI IMG/M metagenome (GOLD analysis project Ga0257112, IMG submission 191565) | Marine microbial communities from Northeast Subartic Pacific Ocean, Canada - LP_J_2015_P26_1000m | ecosystem: Environmental > Aquatic > Marine > Oceanic | place: Canada: Northeast Subartic...
ATTGTCAATATCAATTTCAAGTTGATGCTGCCCCCATTGAGTATTGCAGTTATCTGTATCACTATTTAGAATGCCAGTTCCATTACAGACTTGACCCCATACTTGCTGAATAAATCTATTATCTTCTTCAACAGGTGACCAAATAAGAGGGTTCACACCTTGAGCAATTATACACGAAGAAATAATTAATAAAGAAATTAATTTATTCATTTTGACCTCATTTTTTAAATCCTTTGGGTGGGAGTTATTTACAATTCTCACGGTGGAATGTAAGAACAAATGCAGACAAACAAAAAACCCCGCTACTGCGGGGCTCTTGCTTAAATCCTTTGGGTGGGGTTCACAAATTTTATTCATTAAGATTCTGCAACATTTCCTTTGCTTGAATATCATCAGGGTTTCTATCCAACAAGTCTAAAAGAATTTCCTTGCAACGGTCATTATTGCCAACTTCGTAGTAAAGCCTACCCACATTATAATAAAGATCACGACTAGTCATATATATAATACCTTCAGGTAGGTTTTTTGACATTTCATCCAATATTTCTTCAATCTTGGCCCTTTTTATCTCAGCAGCTTCCACATCCACATTCTTTTTTCTTTCAAGCTTTTGAAATTCCATGTAATGATGAACCGCCAATTGCATATAGGCACTACGATAGTTTTGTAGAAGCCTGATATATCGTATATCTTGTGATATTGGATTGTATATTGTAGCAAATGTATAATCATCTAAATTAATTTCCATACGATCAGCATTAATCCCCTTGGTTTTGTAAGGACGCAATCGAAAGGCCAGTCCTTCCATCTCTAAATATTCTTCTAATCCAATCCGGTTTCCGGAAGATACGGTTACTGCAAAATAGATGGGAGATGTCCAATTTGCATCATTGATGATCTGCATAATCATCATGTCCTGCACTTTCAGAGCCTGTTTGGCAAATGTGGGTTTGACGTTCCACGTGATCTGCTGATCACTATTTACCGGAAACGTAACTTCCCGCGTTTTCCAGCGAGTTAATCCGGAGGTAATATTGCGAATATCATCATCAGCGATTTTAATAAAACGCCTGCCAATCATTTCATTTCCTTCACGCTCTTTGATGAGTTCATTAAATTCTGTTTCTGTAGGACGTGAATCTCGAAGCTGTTTGATGTACCAGGGTGTATTCAGCAAACTCAGGTTCGCTACGTTTACATCTTTACGAATTCCTTCTACTTCCTGCAAATACCATAGTGGAAAGGTATCATTATCACCGTTGGTAAATAGAATACCGTTGGGTTCACAGGACTGCAGCAGGTTATAACTGTAATCCCAGGCAACATAATTCCCCGAGCGGTCATGTTCTCTATAATTGGCTTTGAGCATAACTCCGGGAATAAGAATAACCTGTAAAACAAGAGCAAAAATGATAGCATTCCGGAAGAGTACAGGTTTTTTCACAAATAGCGATATCCATTCACTTAATGCCGCAGAGCCAACTCCAATCCAGATGGCAAAGGCCATGAAACTGCCCACATATGAATAATCCCTTTCGCGGGGTTGTGGATTATCCTGATTCAAGTAAACGATCAGTAACCAACCGGTGACAAAAAAGAGCGTAAAAACCGTAAAGAAAATATTCCAATCTTTACGGAAGTGATGTATAAAACCAATAATTCCCAAAATAAAAGCCAGCGGTAATCCAAACTGCAGCCAGTGAACACCATCTTCCCGATTATTGGCACCCATAGCTGTTGTATAATCATCTGCGGATGGGCCACGTCCCGCAAACTGCCAGAGGAAATAACGGTTGTACATTTTTCTGATCTGGTAATTCCAGAAGAAATCCCATTGTTTTCCAGAATTATAAAACATGTATTTCCTGTTTTGGCTGGAAGAATATTTATTTCTTCCGGCCGCTGGTCGGCCGACTATTTCATGTTTTGCAGGTAATTCTTTATAGCGCCTTGGGAATTGGCCAATTACACCGTATTGCTCACGCTCTAGGTATGAAATAGCAGCGGTAATATTTTCCGGATTATTTTCATCAATCGCCGGATCCTGCCCAGACCGGATAAAGATCAACGCATAACTGGAATAACCAACGAGTATGAGAACTGTTGATGACATCGCCAACGATAAAAGTTGATGTTTCTTTAGAACAGACCAGATCGCAACACCAACAACCAATAACACAAGGATAATCACGCCATTCAAGCCCAGAGCTGATCCGGCCAGATTTGGCAATCCTTTAATAATGCCGTTATGAATAATCAGGAATATGACAAATGTGATGGCGGTGGTAATAAAAAATGTTTTCCACTCAAATTCCATTTTACGAAAATAAATGATGAGAGCAATGAACGGCAGCGTTAAAAGATTCAGAATGTGAACACCGATGGCCAATCCGAACATGTAAGCAATAATGAGGATATAGCGTTCGCTACCCGGTTCATCGGCCCTGTCTGACCAATGGAGAATAAGCCAGACCACAATAGCAGCAAAAAATGTACTGATGGCATAGACTTCCGCTTCCACGGCGTTGAACCAGTGACTATCGGTAAAGGCAAATGTCAAGGCGCCGACAAGAGCAGCGCCAAAGACAATAATGGCATCTTGGCGTGAGCGTATTTCACCGCGGTAATGAGCGATCACTTTTACAATAATGAGATAGAGCAGCATCACCGCCAGTGCACTGGTAATTGGCGACATGAGGTTTACGCGGTAAGCAATGTCCGTACTCAGCGGCAGCATGGAAAAAATACGGCCCAGAATAAGATACAGGGGGCTTCCCGGCGGATGGGGAACACCTAAAATGTATGAGGTAGCAATGAATTCACCGCAGTCCCAATAGGACACTGTGGTCGCCATTGTACTTAAGTAAACAATGAAGGATATGACCAGGGTTACAGCTGCCAGCAATCTATTTAAAAAAATATTGTCACTGGATATCACTCTTTTTCCTCGCTTTTTTCATCTTCATTATTACTATTTTCTTTTGCTTCATTCTCAACAGGTTTGGATTTCTTTCCCTTACCAGGTAACGCTTCTCCTGTTTTTACTTCATTTATACTTTCATCTTTCTCATCAGAATTCGTTGCGACGGATTCTTCTGCTGGTTTATTCTTTTCTTCAACAAAATTCATTTTTAATTCCCGGACTAGGTGCCCCAAATATTCTTCTTCATTTTCAGAAAGATTGCCGCTCATGCGTTTATGCAGCATATCCAGCATATCGATCTGAATGGATGCCTGATCCAAGTTTCTTTCCATTACATCATTCATGGGATTCTTAATCTTACCAAGAGACACCCAGGCGCTATGCACCAGCGAGGAAATAAGCTGGTCAAATAGCTGTTCTTCGGTTAATTTATTTTCCAATGCCATAATATTTATTACCTAACGCAATAAAACTGTTGATGTTTCAGACTGAAAAAGCCAGCGAATTTATACTTATTGTCTCTAAAGATGAACGATTGATTCTACTTTATTATATAGATAAGTGAGCTACACTGCTCCTTATTTACCAAAGCGACCATCCAAGATATAAATCCATGCCACATTCCTGTAAATATAGATTTATTACCATGCAAAGAACTCAAGATAGAAACATAAAATGCATCAAATGGCATTCTGTGTATTCCGGTAATCAAGAATACTACCCTGCTTTTTCCCAGCTGATTTTTCAACTAAGTTGCTTTTTCTACCCAACATTTAAGAACGGACCATATTATAAATTAAAAAGTCCTTTTGCTTCATCGGCATGAGAAATGTATTAATCAGATTCATAATAACTACCAATTTTGTCCTTGTCAGGAAATGGGCTGGTCAGGCGCAAGCGGTAGGATGAACATTCAACAATATCGAAGATTTCCCCATTCACTAAATAATCCTTGGGGGTGTAAACTTTTTTCAGTTCACTCTTGCAAAGTGGATAATGGGTTTGGTCTTTCATTAACTAATCGTTACCGTTTCCATATATTGAGCATATTCCTTCAGCAGCCGTTCTTTCAAAAGTGGATGGTCATCTAGTGTTGCATCTGCTTTAGCAATGTTCTGTGCTATTTTTCGGGCTTGTCTTATGATCGGTCCGTCAGTGACCATATCTGCAATTTTATGCTTAAAAAATCCGCTCTGCTCCGTGCTGAAGAATTTTCCCGGTCCGCGCATTTTCAGATCCTCATCAGCTATAACAAAACCATCATTAGTTTTTTCCATGATCGCCAATCGTTTTCTGGACGCATCCCTAATATTGCGCTCCACTAAAATGCAGTAACTCTTGGCGCTGCCCCGACCCACACGACCTCGGAGCTGGTGCAACTGCGTCAGACCAAATCGCTCAGCATGTTCAATCAGCATAACTGATGCATTTGGAATATCGATACCCACTTCAATTACAGTAGTGGACACCAAAATATTAAGCTCATTATTGGCGTAAGATTCCATGATAGCATCTTTTTCATCCTTTTTCAATCGTCCATGGATAAGACCGATATTTATACCCTTAAATATATTCTGTAATAATTCATACCCTTCAGATGCGGCAGCAAGGTCTGATTTTTCAGTTTCTTCCACAAGAGGATATACTACCATGCATTGTCGTCCAGCTTCCACTTCTTCACGAATAAATTTATATATATTCTGGAGACGATCTTCTTTGACTATTTTTGTAATTACAGGTTTCCTATTCTTTGGCATTTCGTCAATAATAGATAAATCCATATCACCGTGATACGTTATGGCCATCGTCCGAGGAATAGGTGTAGCTGTCATGGCTAACAAATGCGGATGTAACCCTTTTATCAGCAAATTCCCGCGCTGAACCACACCAAAGCGGTGTTGCTCATCCACCACTACAAAGCCCAGATTTTTAAATTCCACATCTTTCTGGATCAAAGCGTGAGTGCCTACAACAACGTCGATCTTGCCACCATTAATTGCAGTTAATATTTGTTTCCGCTCCGCCGCTTTTTGCTTCCCCACCAATAATGCACAGCTGATGTGAACTTTATTTAATTGTTTTTTGAATGATTCATAATGCTGGTGTGCCAAAATTTCCGTTGGCGCCATGACTGCAACTTGAACTCCATTTGCAACGGCAGTAGCTGCAACAATAATGGCTACGATGGTTTTCCCTGAACCAACGTCTCCTTGCAGTAATCGATTCATCGCTTTTGGAAGGGCAATGTCTTCTCGAATTTCCTGGATTACTTTTTGTTGTGCGCTAGTGAGTTTAAAGCCCAATCCGCCCTCGATCTGCTCTACTTGCGGTCCGGATTTAGTGAGCGCGTTTGTCCCAACTTTTTCGTATGAATTTTTTCGCAGTGCCATTAACAACTGCAGGTAAAAATGTTCATCAAATTTTAATCTATCGATGGCAGCATACAGGTTTTCTCTAGATTCAGGAAAATGGATATGCTGCAGAGCAGTTTGCAAAGGAATCAATTTTTCTTCGTTTATAATACTTTCTTCCAAATGGTCTTTTATGATTAAAAAAATATTTTCAATATCCTTGATAATCCGCCGAAAACTGCGGTGGTCTATGCGAACTTTTTTCAATTCTGCAGACAGTGGATACAATGGAATGATGGTGCCCGTGTTTATCGGATCTGCATCGGAATCCAGTTTATCAAAATCCGGATGAACGATCTGAAAGCCATTATAAAATTCAATCTTGCCGTGAATAGCCAGGCGATCTCCTTTTTGTATAACATTTTTGATATATTTTACACCATTAAACCACACAAGTGTGATCATTCCAGTACCATCTGACAAAACAGCCTGGAATAATTTTCGCTTCCGGGCCTGGCGTTCACCGCAGACTTCCACCGTTCCGACCATAGTCGCCTGATCGCCTTTTTTTACATCGCGGATTGATTTTACCGTTGTACGGTCGAGATAGCGGCGGGGATAATAATGCAGCAGATCATTGACCGTATCAATGCCGGCAGTGGCCAGAGCTTCAGCCCTCTTCGGACCGACACCTTTAATATATTTTATAGGGGTATTTAAATCAGTTTGGGCTGACACAAGGTATTATTTCCATTCCTTGCGATAGGTATAGGTCACTGTTTTAGAATCACCGGCGTCCAGCGTTAGGGGGAAGTGAATTGTTGAGGCATCTTTCTTTATATAATCCTCTGAAGCATTTCGAATGACCCAATCACCATGGATTTGCTCTACGAGACGAATCTCTACTTTTTCATTACGTTTATTTTTCACAACGATTTCTATGGATGCTTCTTCACTTTTCCGCTGGCGATCATAATGGAGAACAGTACGCTTGCCAAGCACATCAAAGGCCCGGCCAGCAGAAATGATGGTTGTTTCTCCACGAGGAACTTGTTTCAATTCATCCTCGCCGGCGAATTCAAGGGACCCATCAGACGATTTTAAATAAAGACTGATTTTTCCCCGGGGCAATGGAATATCTAAATTGTTATCTACAGTGTTGGCTAGTTTGATCTCGATCTTAAGGGGTTCTTCTTTTTTGCTCTTCTCGGTATTTTCAAACACATACGTTTTGGTATAACCAACATTTCTGGGTTCATACAAGCGTACGGTAACACTCTGGCTACGGTTTAAGTCAATGCGTTCCGGAAGAGAATAAATATAAAAATCACCAAGCTGTTCTTCAGCAGCTACAGGAGTAGCGGTCATAGCAGACATTCTGGCTTCAGCCCGATAGACTGGAACCGGCCGACCTCCTTTTTTCTGCAGATTGCCCTCTACCAGTCTCAATGAATAATTGCTGTAATCTATATTACTGCTATTGCTGACGACTGCTTCAGAAATTAGTTCTGCCCGATTGCCATTCATCACAAAACGGTACACGGCATTCCAGTCAAAGCCACCCGATAAATAAACCAGTTCACCTGATATCGTACCGGTCATGGGGCTATCAATATCCCAAGCCAGTTCCGGACGTAATTGAGGAACAGTAACCTGATCCCGGGTATACATATAATCAACTTTAGAGCGGGCGATCGTCAAAATGTCTTTACGAGTCCGAAGTGAAATATTATTCCCCTTCGCTTCGATAAGTGTTCCTTCGTGGATTTTTTCATTATGTATTTTAACATAGACAAACTGTCCCAGTTTATCGCTGAAATATTTTTCGCCGTTGAAGACATTATTATTATAACGCTGGTAGTGAATAGTGGCATCATGGAGCGATAGAAAAGGTGATTCAGGAAAAAGTCTACCGGGGAGTTGGTCATAGGTAATTTCAGATAGCCCCGACTGCACTGACCAGTAAATGGGTGTTTTCACCAGCGCGATGTTATCTTTATAAACTGTCATACTTTGACCCAAGAGCAATAAGGGTAGCATTATAATCCATTTTTTCATTGCAGTATCTCCAGATTAGCGTTCACTTTTTCAAGTTCCGCTGACATTTCTTCCTGTTTTTCTTTTTCGCGGATCACCACGCTTTTCGGGGCCCGGCTGATAAATTGTCCATTGGACAGTTTTTTAGAAATTTCCATCAAGTGCCCGTTTATTTCGTCAGCACGTTTTTGCAACCGCACTTTTTCCACGTTTAAATCAATCAAATCACCCAGTGGAATATACAGTTCATTCTTACCGATCACCACCGTTGCTGATTGTTCCGGTTTCGTCTGGTCTGGACCAGCAGTAACCGATGATGTTTGCGTAAGTGCTGAAATAATCGTATGGTGTTTTTGAAGAAATACCACCATGTTACTATCACATTTAGCAATCAATTCAGATTGACTGCCCGGCGGTACATTCATGCGGCTGCGAACGGTGCGGATGCCTGTTACAATTTTCTGCAACAGTTCCATTTCCTTTTCAGCAGTATCATCAATTTTATTATCATTAGCTTGTGGCCATTGTCCAACAATGAGATCTGGATCATCTGCTCTTTTCACATGGGCCCACAATTCTTCAGAAATAAAGGGTGCGAAAGGATGAAGAACAGCGAATATTTTCCGCAGCACTTGAATAGCAGTGGCCCGTGAAACATCAGCCGCAGAGGCATCATGGCCATAAAATCGTGTTTTGGCTATTTCAATATACCAGTCACAAAAATCATTCCACGTAAAATCATAGAGCACTTTAGCCGCTTCATTAAAATGAAAGCTGTTCAGTTGTTGATTATACGCTTTAATCGACTTTTGCAACCTGCTCAAGATCCAGCGTTCCGGAATATCCAGTTCTTCCTTATCCAGATCAATTTCCGGAATGTTGCCATCTTCTAGGTTCATGAGTACAAATCGTGATGCGTTCCAGAGCTTGTTCATGAAATTCCGGCCAACTTCCAAGTGCGTGGATGAAAAGAGGACATCCAACCCCTGGGGCGCCATGAGCATGGTTCCAAACCGTACAGCGTCTGTTCCATATTCCTCAAATAATTCGAACGGATCGGGTGAATTACCCAATGATTTGCTGAATTTCCGCCCTTTATTATCTCGGATGATGGATGTGAAATACACGTCCTTAAAAGGCAGATTACTTCTGAATTCATAACCGGTCATTATCATCCGCGCCACCCAGAAAAATATGATATCCGGACCAGTTACCAACACATCTGTTGGATAGAAATATTTCAGATCATCGCTTTCATCCGGCCAGTTGTGGACAGCTATAGGCCAGAGCCATGAACTTGCCCATGTATCCAACACATCTTCATCTTGCACCCAGTTATCAGAATCATCCGGTCCTTTAACAGACACATGCAATCTTTTCGGGTCTTCCTTATGATACCAAACTGGTATCTGGTGTCCCCACCAGAGCTGACGGCTGATACACCAATCTTTGATATTTTCCATCCAGTGTTTATAGGTCTTGATCCAATGTTCTGGATGGAATTTAATTTTGCCGTCAGACACTGACTGCAGGGCCGGTTTGGCCAGATCGCTCATCTTCATGAACCATTGTTCAGACATATAGAATTCGATGGGCACTTGACCGCGTTCAGAATAGCCTACTTTATTCACATAGTCTTCAGTTTTCTCCAGAAAACCCTGTTTTTCAAGATCCTTCAACACAGCTTTTCTAGCATCTTCCCTTGAAAGATTCTGGTATGCTTTAGGGGTATTTTCATTTAAAGATGCATCATCATTCATGATATTGATGAATTCAAGGTTGTGGCGTTCGCCCATGGCAAAGTCATTTTGATCATGGGCAGGTGTCACTTTTACGCAGCCGGTGCCAAATTCCGGATCCACATAATCATCAGCAATGATAGGTATTTCCCTGCCAACCAATGGTAGGGTAACGGTTTTTCCAACCAAATGGGTGAATCGTTCATCTTTTGGATGAACGGCAACGGCCGTATCTCCCAGCATCGTTTCCGGGCGTGTGGTGGCGACAACCAAGAATTCATCATTATCTTTTACCGGATATTTAAAATACCAGAGGTGGCCGTTGACTTCCTGGTGAATGACTTCCTCATCACTGATAGCTGATTTGGACACCGGGCACCAGTTCACGAGACGGTGACCTTTATAGATCAATCCTTTTTCATACAATTTTACAAATGCGGACAGAACAGCTTTGGAATAACCTTCATCCATGGTAAACCGTTCCCGTTCCCAATCACAGGAGCAGCCCAGTTTTTTTAATTGCTGGATTATAATACCACCGTATTTTTCTTTCCACTCCCAAGCGTGCTCCAAAAATTCTTCACGGGTGAGGCTGTTCTTATCAATGCCCTGTTCTTTAAGCATTTTAACTACTTGCCCTTCAGTGGCAATGGAAGCGTGGTCCGTGCCGGGAATCCAACAGGCTTCTTTGCCTGCCATGCGGGCCTTTCGGATCAGGATGTCCTGAATGGTATTATTCAGTACATGGCCCATGGTGAGCATGCCCGTTACATTGGGTGGCGGGATGACTATTGTATAGGGTTCCTTATCGGGATTTACTTCTGCGTGGAAATAACCGTTATCCAGCCAATGTTGATACCATTTATCTTCGATTGCGGAAGGGGTATAAACTTTTTCCAGCTGTACCGTCATTTACATTTTTATTAAGCTATCGTTCTAAAATTAAACTAAAGGCTGTAGTCAGTTTTAAAACATTCTGATTGGCCTTTACAAGGTTGCCGCAGAGAATCCGGCAGAGGTTTTGCATGACTTGATATCCTGTTTCCGGATGGGCATCGCATAATTCAAACAATTCTTCTTTCATGATTTTGGCCAGTTTGCAAGCCGATAAAGCCTTCACATTTGCTGTGCGGTGGTCGCCGTCATTGAAAAGTGACATTTCACCAAATAGGGGCTTGATTTCACTGGTGAGTTTTATGATTGATTTTTCCCGGTTATCCATTTCTCCTTTATTCATGGAAAGAGTCAATGCCTGGTTTATTTCTACTTCTCCTTCAAGAAGAAGAAAAATGGAATCACCTACATCCCCTTCTACGATAAAATTATCTTTAGCGGGTACATCAACTATTGATATCTTTTCAGCAAATGGTTTTATTTGCGATTCTTCCAAACCCCTGAAAATGGTAAAACCCTTTAGTACGTTTACATCCATATGCGCCTCACGGAATAATAATGGCACGATTACCATCTTTTATTCTATAGTTTGAACCAGGATTAATCTCAAGTGATATTTTACTTGCCTCCATTAGAGAAATTCCCCCTTCTTTCAATTTGCGTTCAATGAAGGCATCTAAGGCTGATGTATCAGCTGAAAGAACTTCCCCAATACCCAGGTTTTCTTCTTCAGAAAAAACACCTACAAGAATTGAATTATTTTTCTTTCTAAAATGGTTAAAAAGATTATCAAAGGGTTTACCGATAAATTCACTTGGAATATCAACCCTCTTGAAGCGGTTTTTAGAAACATTATCCAGTAATCTATTCACTGCTTGAGGAATACCCGGATCCATGACATGAGACGCAATCATATATGCACCAAAATCATCACTGATAACCACTTCATTTGCATTAGCCCTTTTAATATGCGTCAAATTTTCTCGGTTATGGAGATATGCAATTAAACGAATATTGGGTTCTAATCCCTTGATGGTTAGTGCAGCCAGTATGGTTTTGTCATCTGGATTGTGAATGCTGTCACTTATATCACTGGGGATGATAATAACTGTTTCTGCCACCTCCAGATTAGCTTTCACCAATACCTGTTCACTGGTATAATCGCCTGCAACAAAGTGCAAACGTATTTTCCGATAACGAGTTTTCAGACGTGCGATTTCTTCTTCGTCTAAATCATTTATAAGAACAATATCTTTACGACCTCTTTCTGCTAAATACTGGATGGAATCGATAATTTTATCAGCGTTTCTGTTCCACCCACAGAGGATAATGTGATTTTTTATGTTTACTTTTTCCAAGCCTTTTTCCTCCCGGATTCGTTTGGCTACAAAAATGGATGATATGATCGCTGTAAACATGGCTGTTAACGAAATTCCCGCAAACATAACCAATACAGCAAACATTCGACCTTCGGGCGTCTTAGGTGCAAAATCACCATAGCCTACCGTCGTCATTGTAACGATAGCCCACCAGAAAGGAGCTTCTCCTTCGGTAATCTTACCTATCTCTAGCATACGCAAAACCAGTCCGCCCAGGATCATGACCAAAAAAATACCCAAGCCGACCTGGAAGAAACTGTTGCGAATTAGTAAGCGAAACCAGTGACGCATAACAAAAAATTTAAGTCCGTTACGAGAAATAAATAAGTCAAGAATTAGTTCTTTTCAAGAATTCCTACAGTCTCAATATGCGGTGTATGAGGAAACATATCCACCATGGTCAACTTTTTCAGACCATATCCATTTTCTATCAACAGGGCCACGTCTCTGGATTGAGTGGTAGGGTTGCAGGATACATACACTAGTCTTTTTGCATCAAATCTTGGTAAAGCATTAACCATATCTTTGTGCATACCGGCCCTGGGTGGATCAATAACAATTACGTCAGGAACAGAAAGGTCTTTATGACTTTTTCCTTTTTTAAAAAAGAAATCCAGGTTCGCTTTATGAAAGCGCACATTGGTGATCAGATTGGTCATGGCATTTCGTGTGGCATCTTCTACAGCTGACGTAATGAGCTCAAAGCCGTGGACTTCTTTTGCATTTTTTGCGAGAAAAAGTGAAATGGAACCTGTCCCGCAATAAAGATCGTACACATTTTCTTTTCCTGTGAGTTTGGCACCTTCCAAAACTGCCTGGTAAATATTTGCGCCTTGTTTGGTATTGGTCTGAAAAAAGGAATTGGCGGAAATTTCAAATGTAAGATCACCCATTTTTTCAGTGATTGTTGGTTCACCATAAAGGAGTGTTTCATATTCCCCAAAAGCAATATCCGCTTTTTTCGTGTTTATATTATTAATTATAGAAGTCACTTGCGGGAATTGTGCATGAATATGATCTGCCAGCGGCTTGATCAGTTCCGGATTCTCATAACTGGTGACAAAGTTTACCATGACATCACCGGTATTATGTCCAAAACGCAATACAAGATGCCGCAAAAAACCAATATGTGTTTTTACATCGTAAGGCTTGAGCTTTAATTCCCGGGCTTTGGTTTTTACTGTATTTAATATTTCATTCCCCAATTCCGGCTGGATGTGGCAGCTGTTGATATCCAATATTTTATCATAGCGGCGGGGAACGTGAAGACCTAAAGCAAAACTTCTTTCTGTTTCATCACCTTCATCAGGTAATGTCCAGCGGCGGTTGGAAAAAGAAAACTCCATTTTATTTCTGTAGTTGAATTGTTTTTCAGCTGGGATCACTTCATCAATGGTAAAATCCGCAATTCCCGCCTGGCGCCTGAATAGATCTTCAACATGCTGTTTTTTCTGGTGCACCTGTTCTGCATAATCCAACTGTTGAAAGGTACAACCGCCGCAATAGGCAAAATGTTCGCATGGAGCACTTACAATATGAGGAGACTCTTCCAATACTTCCAAGGGGCGTGCTTCTGCATATCCCTTTTTCTTGCGATAGATGAGAGCCTTAACCTTTTGACCGGGAATGGAATTTTTGACAAATATGACATAGCCATCCACTTTGGATACACCCCGACCACCATAGGCAAGGGAATCGATGGTCAATTCAATTTCTTGACCTTTTTGAATGGTTGTTTCAGGCATTTAATAATTATTTAAGGTTTGATCTTTATATCAGATTAACTGGAGACTATATTCAAATAACTGATCAATAATTTCTGCAGATCTTGAATACCAATATCTGCATTGGCCATTGTTTGTTCATGGCTCAATTCTTCATCGCTCATACCAGCTGCCATATTCGTGATGACAGAAAGGGCGGCTACTTTCATTCCAGCATGCCGGGCTAATATTACTTCTGGCACTGTGGACATGCCCACTGCGTCAGCTCCTAATGATTTTGCGGCTCGTATTTCCGCTGGCGTTTCAAAACTGGGCCCGCAAAACCAGATATATACACCTTCATGGAGTTTAATGTTATTATCATCTGCAATTTGATGGAATTTTGCGCGCATAACCGGATCATAGACATCCACCATATCCACAAAACGGGATGTTTCTTTTTCTCCAAAAAGCGGTGATACACCGGTAAAATTAATATGATCATTTATGAGCATGACACTTCCCGGTGTTGCTTCTTCTTTTAAGCTCCCGGCCGCATTGGTCAGGATTAATTGTTCACACCCCAACCCTGCCAGCGTTCGAACAGGGACTTTCATAGCATCTGCTTGCCCTGATTCATAATAATGGACACGGCCCTGCAACACGGCAACATCTGTACCTTTTACTCTACCCAGGTAAAGAGTGCCATTATGCCCGGCTACGCCCGCTGCATGAAAGTCATCCAGATCATCATATGAAAAAGGAATTGCATCTTCTAAAGCATCCACAAAAGAACCCAGCCCGGAACCCAAAATAATTCCGATTTTTGGCTTTATTCTCTGCGATTTTGATTGAATATACTCGACTGTTTTATTGATTGTTATACTCCCACAGGATGCCATGTTGTTTTAGTTTCCAGTGTATTCAAAATACGATAGGGATCCTGAACTTTATTATTCATCCAATCCTTGTCTGAATATACAATTGGACGTTTCACATTTAATGCTGCGTTCTTTTGAACCAATGTTATTTCCTCATTTTCAGTGCCGCAGTAGATAATAGCATTCACGTCCATGTGGGATGAAAAATGCTCTAACAATTCTGACCGGTATCCTGTCAAAATATTAACCACTCCCCCTGGTACGTCGGATGTGTGCAGTACTTCGGCAAACGTAATGGAACATAGCGGTTTACTGTCCGATGCTAACACAACGACTGTATTCCCGCCGGCAATGATGGGTGCAATGATTGAGACCAAACCGATTAATGATGACTCATTCGGAGCAACGGCAGAGACCACTCCCGTTGGTTCGGGATAGGAAAAATTAAAATAGGGTAATGCCACTGGATTAACACGGCTGAATATTTGCTGATATTTATCTGCCCAGCCGGCATAATAGATCAAGCGATCAATGGCTCGGTTTATTTCATTTTCAGCAGCTTTTTTTGATGCACCCTGAAGCATCAATTCATCCATGAACTGGCTGCGTTTACCTTCCAGCATTTCTCCAATCCTGTACAATATTTGACTGCGGTTATACGCTGTCCTGGAACTCCAGTCGGAAAATGCATTCCGGGCAGCAACTACGGAATTCCTGAAATCTTTCCTCGACCCGCGACATACATTCACATAAGTTGAATTTTTCGGGTCAGTCCATTTAATATAGCGCCCCGATTCAGTTCTAGGGAATTTGCCGCCAATATATAATTTGTACGTTTTCTTTATATCTTCCCGTTTACCCATGATATTATCTTTCGTTAAACCAAGTTAACATACGGCATTAAACCTTCCAGTCCGCCTTCGCGGCCCATGCCGCTTTCTTTATACCCGCCAAATGGAGATGAGGGATCAAATTTGTTAAACGTATTTGCCCAGAGGACACCGGCGCGGATTGCTTTAGATACCTTAAATATTTTTGCACCCTTGTCAGTCCAAACACCGCCGGAAAGACCATAGGGCGTATTATTTGCTTTGGTGATCACTTCGTCCACTGTACGGAACGTCTGTATCGCCAGAACGGGGCCAAAAATTTCTTCCTGTACAATGCGATGGGACTGGCTGACGTCCGCAAATAATGTTGGCGCATACCAATAGCCTTTTTTAGGTAATTTGCAGGACGATTGGTGTATCGTACCACCTTCATTTTTTCCGATATCTACATACATTTTAATTTTATCCAGCTGCATTTTTGAATTGATGGCTCCAATATCTGTATTTTTATCCAGAGGGTCGCCAACAATAAGTGTTTCCATTCTATCTTTTAATTTTGAAATGACTGTTTCAGCAACACTTTCCTGGACAAACAACCGCGATCCAGCACAGCATACATGGCCCTGGTTGAAGAAGATACCATTAATAATACCCTCTACTGCCTGATCAATGGCGGCATCTTCAAAAATAATGTTTGCCGCTTTACCGCCAAGTTCCAAGGTATACTTCTTTCCAGTTCCCGCCATAGCTTTCATAATCATTTTCCCAACTTCCGTGGAACCGGTAAAAGCAATTTTGTCTATATCGGGATGTTCAACAAGTGCCCGGCCTGTTTTTCCAGCACCATTAATGATATTCACCACACCAGGAGGTAGTTCTGCTTCCTGAATGAGTTCCGCCAGTTTCATCGCAGTCAGTGGTGTTGTTTCAGCAGGTTTCAATACAACCGTGTTTCCGGTAGCCAGCGCCGGTGCCAATTTCCAAGCGGCCATTAACAGTGGAAAATTCCAGGGAATGATCTGGCCGGCGACACCAATAGGCTTTGCCTGTTTTCCGGGGAACGCATATTCCAGTTTATCGGCCCAGCCGGCATAATAAAAGAAATGCGCTGACACCAATGGGATATCAATATCTCTGGACTCACGAATGGGCTTTCCACCATCCATTGTTTCGATTACTGAAAATTCTCTTGCACGTTCCTGGATCAAACGGGCAATACGATAAATATATTTTCCCCGTTCGGCAGGCTTCATTTTGGACCAAACTTTATCATAAGCGCTGCGTGCTGCTTTAACAGCTTTATCCACATCCGCCTGCTCCGCTTTGGCAACGTCGGCCAATTTTTCCTCATTAGCTGGATTAATCGTCTCGAAATATGTCCCCTTTACTGGTGGTATAAATTCACCATTAATGAAAAGGTTATTCTTTTTTTCAATGTGAATGTGTTCAGTGCTTTCTGGAGCAGGGCTATATTCCCAGTCCGTTTTAAAATCCAGCGTTTTTGTTGTAGAAGCCATTTTAGAATATACCCTTAATCGATGGAAAAGTAATTCCCTGATTGGTAAACGCCTGTTGTCTGTTTCAAGATCTGCATCAATACATCATTGGCCAATGAACTGGCGCCAAATCTAAAAAGGTCTGATGTCAACCAATCTTGGCCCAAAGTTTCACGAACCATGACCAGATACTGGATAGCTAATTTTGCTTTGCTGATCCCACCGGCTGGTTTCATACCGATCATTTTGCCGGTCTTTTTATAATAATCACGAATCGCTTCTAACATGACTAAAACCACAGGAGGTGTGGCCGCCGGCGATACTTTCCCCGTTGATGTTTTAATAAAATCTGCCCCTGCTTCCATGGCAATATCACTGGCCAATCGAACATTATCTAAGGTGACCAGTTCGCCTGTTTCTAAAATTACTTTTA
>Ga0257112_10000469_pt1 | contig 16591 bp, 15 predicted proteins | sample LP_taG_5_FD_191565 | JGI IMG/M metagenome (GOLD analysis project Ga0257112, IMG submission 191565) | Marine microbial communities from Northeast Subartic Pacific Ocean, Canada - LP_J_2015_P26_1000m | ecosystem: Environmental > Aquatic > Marine > Oceanic | place: Canada: Northeast Subartic...
GTTGCAATGAGTACCCCCGATAAATCAGTCAAGTCAGTTTATGCTATGGAAAAAGGTTGTCACTTGGATAACTTAAACCAATAGATCAATTATTTTTTTATTGGCTGGGAGAATCTTATCTTTTTTTAAATAATTAACATTTCTCCATTTTAAATTTTCATTATCAATACTTTTTAAATTTCCTCTCCAGTTTTTTATAGTAAATACGTGCATGAATAAATGAAAATTCCTATATTTGTGACCTATAAAAATTAATGGTGAAATTTCAGATTCAATTATCTTTATGTTTAATTCTTCTTTAACCTCCCTTATTAACGCTTGAAAAAAACTTTCCCCATTTTCTAACTTTCCTCCTGGAAACTCCCAATATGAATTCAAAATCTTTTTATTTTTTCGACTAGTTAATAAAACTTCATTATTTTTATTTCTTATAATCCCGCTTGCACAAAACAAAGCATTCATGACTTATAAGAGGAGTTGATATCTATATACTTATGCGAAAGGTCACAAGTAAGAATTTGTGCTTTTTTTCTACCCAAGTTGAGGTCTACATTTATATTTATCTGATTTTTTTTAAGATATTTCTTTAGTTTTTTTTCATCAAATTTGGGATTAATTCTACCATCTTTGGTAACTAAATATTTTCCAAAGCTAATCTTTAATTTTTTAAAATTAACTTTTTCATATGTCTTTCCAATAGCCATAACAACACGTCCCCAATTGGGATCATTGCCATATATGGCTGTTTTTAATAGTGGAGAATTCCCAATGGATCTTGATATTTTCTCCGCTGAATTCTTACTTCTTGCATTAAGTACTTTTACTTGAATTAACTTAGTTGCTCCTTCACCATCCCTCACAATTTGTTCGGCTAGGTCTAAAAATACTTTTTCAAGATCTGCTTTAAATTTTGTTAATCTCTGATCATTTATGGATTTAATTTTATTTTTAAATTTAACAGCATTAGAAGATGCAAAGATGACAGTATCATTAGTAGATTCATCTCCATCAACGCTTATGCTATTAAATGAACTCATCACAAATTTATTCGTTAATGACTGTAAAATTTTTTGATCAATGCTTGCATCAGTAAAAATAAATCCAAGCATTGTTGCCATATTTGGCTCAATCATTCCAGAGCCTTTTGCAATTCCAGTAATTAATATCTTTTGATTTCCAATCTTGCTTTTTATTGTTTTCCCTTTAGGGAAAGTATCGGTTGTCATCATTGCTCGTGCAGCTTGCATCCAATTATTTGTGGCAACTGGTTTTTTATCTATTGCATTAATCACTTTTTTAGTTGGAAATGGTTCACCAATTACGCCCGTAGAAGCAACAAATATTTTTTTATGAGAAATATTGAATTTTGATGCTATTTTTTTTGTAATTATACTAATTGCTTCTTTACCTTGTGCTCCTGTAAAAGTATTTGCATTACCAGCATTAATAACTATGGCTTGGACTTCTCTTCCTTTCAGTGCCTTCTTGTTCCAATCTAATGTTGAAGATCTTAACGAAGATTTAGTAAATACCTCAGCAATCTGACTTTTATTATGAAAAAGAAAAATCGATAAATCTTTTCGATTTTTATTATAAAAATTAGCGCAGTATGTAAATAATGAAATACCATTAATAGGCACAAGTTTATTTAATCTTTTTGGAGCTAAAGGAGATTGCTTATATTGTCTTTTTTTTACCATATTGCCGTTAAAGGTTTACTTTAATTTAAGTGTAATTGACAATAGTATTTCAAAGTATAAAAGCTTGTAATTACGAAGAAAATAACAATATCTATAGTATATTATGATCAATCTAGGGTCTTTTTTAAGCTCAATTTTTGGTACAGACAATAAAAAAAAATTAAAAGAGTTTTCTCACTTAGTTACAAAAATTAATGAACTTGAAAATTATTTCGAAATTAAAAATCACAATGAAATTTTAAGTGAAGTAGCAGATTTAAAAAACAAAATATCCCAAAGTCATAATCCAGATGATTTAATTCCTAAAGCTTTTGCTATTGTTAGAGAAGCTGCCAAAAGAACACTAAAGCAAAGACACTTTGACGTTCAGTTAATCGGAGGACTTGTTCTACACTATGGTGGTATAGCAGAAATGAAAACAGGGGAGGGAAAAACTTTGGTATCAACTTTGCCTGCTTTTTTAAATTCTCTCTCAGGAGGGGGGGTTCATATTGTAACAGTAAATGAATATCTCGCAAAAAGGGATTCTGTGTGGATGGGTGAAGTTTTCAAATATCTAGGCCTTACAGTTGGATGCTTAACTAATGATTTACAAGATGTTGAGTTACGGCAAAAAATGTACAATTGCAATATTACCTATGGAACTAATAACGAATTCGGATTTGATTATCTAAGAGATAATTTAAGAGTTCAGAAAAAAAATATGGTCCAGAGAGAACATAATTTTTGTATTGTGGATGAAGTTGATAGTATTCTAATTGACGAATCTAGAACTCCTCTAGTTATATCTGGAGCTACAGAAGATAAAACGGTTCTTTATAATACAGTTAACAAGTTAATTCCGTTCTTAGATTCCGATGATTACGAAGTTGATGAGAAAACAAAATCAGCTAATTTGACAGAAAAAGGAAATGATAAGGCTGAAAAAATACTTCATGAAAGAGGTATAATTAAAGGTGGTTTTTTGTATGACGTGGAAAATGTTGCTGTTGTACACCATGTCAATCAAGCATTAAGAGCTAATAAATTATTTGAAAAAAATAGAGATTACATTGTTAAAGGAGGTCAAATAATAATTGTAGATGAATTTACTGGTAGAACGATGGAAGGAAGAAGATATGGAGATGGACTGCACCAAGCAATTGAAGCCAAAGAAAATGTATCTGTCCAAAATGAAAGTCAAACCCTTGCTTCAATTACGTATCAAAATTACTTTAGACTCTACAAAAAAATATCTGGTATGACAGGAACAGCTATGACTGAATCTGAAGAATTTGCCGATATTTATAATTTACTGGTTTTTGAAGTTCCTACAAATGCTCCAATTATAAGAAATGATAACGATGATGAAATTTACAGAACTGCTGATGAAAAATATAATGCCGTAATTAATCAGGTCATCCAATGTAATGAGAAGAAGCAGCCAGTTCTAATTGGAACAACAAGTATTGAAAAATCTGAAACTATTTCAAAAAAACTAAAAAAATCTAAAATTCTACATCAAGTTCTCAATGCTAAATATCATGAACAAGAAGCAAAAATAATAGCAAATGCAGGCGTTCCATCATCTGTAACAATTGCTACAAATATGGCAGGTCGAGGTACAGACATTCAATTAGGAGGAAATCTTGAGTTTTCCAAAACAATTGAGAAAAATATTGAAAACATAAGTCAATTGGAACAGGAGATACAAACAAAGAGGAGTTTAGTAATTGACTCAGGTGGCCTTTATGTCATTGGCAGTGAGAGGCATGAAAGTAGAAGAATAGATAATCAGTTGCGTGGACGTTCGGGAAGACAAGGAGATCCTGGTGAAACAAAATTCTTTTTAAGCCTAGAAGATGATTTGATGAGAATTTTTGGTTCTGAAAAAATTGATAGTGTTCTTAAAACGCTTGGCTTACAAGAAGGAGAATCAATTAAGCACTCCTGGATTTCTAAAGCGCTTGAACGAGCACAGAAAAAGGTTGAAGGAAGAAATTTTGACATTAGAAAAACTCTTCTTAAATTTGATGATGTGTTAAATGATCAAAGAAAAACAATTTTTGAACAAAGACTAGAACTTATGAACTCTGAAGATATCTCTGAAGTTGCTAAAGAAATGCAATATGATATAGCTGATGAAATAGTCAATAGGCATGCACCAAAAAAATCATATATTGATCAATGGAATATTTCAGAAATAGAAAATGATTTGAAATCATTTTTCGCAGAAGAAGTAGAAATAGATTCTTATCTAAAAGAAAACGATTTTGATCAAGATAAATTAAAAAATAAAATTTATGATATTATTAACAAAAAAACTGAGATAAGAGCTCTAAATCACCCAAAAGATTTAGTAAATAACCTAGAAAAAATGGTTTTATTAAAAATTCTTGATGAAAAGTGGAAGGATCATATAAATAACCTTGAACAATTGAGAGGAACAATTGGATTGAGGGGATACGGACAAAGAGATCCACTTAACGAATACAAAAATGAAGCTTTTGGATTGTTCGAAGATCTTATTTCCAACCTTAAGAGTGATGTTGCAAAAATTTTTTCTAGGATGGCAATTCGCCCAAATAGCGTGCTTCAAGAAAATGAAAATCAAAAAGATAATTTAGAATCAAGTTCAAATTCTTCTCCTCAACTTAATAAAAAGATCCCAAGAAATTCTCCATGCCCATGTGGGTCAGGCAAAAAATACAAATACTGTCACGGAAAAATTAATTAATAAGATAAAACCAAGTTAGAATTGATATAAGAATAAAGATCACAAACAGAGCCACCTGTAACAAGATTCCTTTGTTCATTAATTTTTTACTTGTTACTTTTCCATATTTGTTATCTAACACTGCATTTGCAGTACTCAATTTTTCTGAGAACAGGCCGCTTCTACCGATTTGAAGGTATCTTTCTTGACGTGCATGTTTAAGATCATTTCCATGTTGGTTAGATAAAATATTTAGACATTCTTCAATTGCATCGCCTATATCTTCCACAACTCTTGATTGATGTCTGTGAGCACCTCCTAAAGGCTCAGAAATAATTTTGTCTATAACATCAATTTTAAGCATGTCATTTGCAGTTAACTTTAATGCTGAAGCAGCTTCGATGGTTTTTGAAGTATCTTTCCATAATATTGATGAACAACCCTCAGGTGAGATTACAGAATAAATAGAATTTTCTAACATCAAAACATTGTTACCTGTGCCAATTGCAACAGCGCCTCCTGATCCACCCTCACCGATAATCGCAACGACAATTGGAACTCCGAGCGAAAGACAGCATTCTGTAGTTTTTGCAATAGCTTCCGATTGCCCACGCTGTTCTGCCCCTACACCTGGGTATGCTCCAGGAGTATCTACAAAAGAAATTACAGGAATATCAAATTGTTCAGCAATTTTCATTAGTCTTTGAGCTTTTCTATAGCCCTCAGGCCTTGGCATTCCAAAATTATGAATAATACGAGATGATGTATCATTACCTTTTTCGTGACCTAAAACTAATACTGATTTTCCTCTAAATTTTCCAAAACCTCCTGTAATGGCCTTATCATCAGCGAAAGTTCTATCACCTGCAAGTGGAAAAAAATCTTGTATTAAGCTTTCAATGTAATCTTTTGTCTTTGGTCTATCAGGGTGTCTTGATATTAAAGTTCTTTGCCAAGGGGTAATATTTGAAAATATTTTTTCGTAAGTATCATTTATCTCTTGTTCTACTTTTGTAATTTCTTCAAGTAAACTTTCCGAAGGAGTGTTTTCATTTAAACGTTTTAATTCTAAAATCCTGTTATCTAAAGGTTCAATAGGCTTCTCAAATTCCAAATATATATTCATTAAATTTATTTCAAAATAATTAACTAAGAGATTCAATTAATTTGGTTTGCTGAATTATTTGTTCAGCCTGTCTTATTGATGCTGCATCAATTAGCTTACCATTCAAAGTAGCAGCTCCTGATCCTGATTCTTGGGCTTTTTTCATGGTCTTTATAATCTCTTTTGCTTTGTTAACTTCATTTTCTGGAAGAGTAAAAACATCATTTGCTAAATCAACCTGACTCGGATGTATTGCCCACTTTCCCTCACAGCCTAAGATAGCGGTTCTTTTTGCATGAGATTTAAAACTATCTGGATCTGAAAAGTCTCCAAATGGTCCATCAATAATTCTTAATCCATGTGCTCTACCTATTGTCGTCATTTTTGAAATAGGATAATGCCACATATCATTCCAATGAATAGATCTCTTACCATCAATTTCATCTGTTAGAATAGAATAGTCAGAGTTTGAACCACCAATATTAGTCGTTCTCATTCTTATGGAAGCTGCATAATCAGCATATCCGAAATGAAGGGATTCAATTCTTTCACTTCCAGTAATAATATTATCAAGATTTGTAATTCCCAGTGAAGTTTCAACAATCAACTCAAACCCAATTTTCTTTTCTCGAGCTGTTTTATCTTCTATCTGTGTTACAAGCATATCTATTGCATAAGTATCTTCTCGCACTCCAACCTTTGGTATCATGATTAAATCAAGTCGTTCTCCTGTATTTTCCATAACATCAATAACATCTCGATAACAATAATGAGTATCTAAACCATTTATACGTATTGAAATTGTTTTGTTCCCAAAATCAAGTTCGTTTAGTGCTTTAATAATATTTTTTTTAGCTTGTTCTTTATCTTGTGGAGCAACAGCATCTTCAAGATCGAGGCAAATAATATCAGCATTACTTGAAGCAGCTTTTAAAAATAATCCTTCCTTCGATCCAGGAACAAAAAGTTCCGATCGATTAAGTCGCGTTGGTTTAGAAGGGATAGACGTAAAACTCATTTTTTTTAAATATCATTATAAATTATTAATTACAAGAAATAAGTATTTAAGATCTTTTACTAACTTAAATCAATTTTAGACAAAGGGTGATTGTCTTTTATAACCTGTTTTAATCTCTCTTTAAGAACATGAGTATAAATTTGGGTTGTAGAAATATCTGAATGTCCTAACATTTGCTGAAGAGATCTTAAATCAATTCCATTAGATAATAAATGTGTAGCAAAAGCATGCCTTAACTTGTGTGGACTAATTCTTTTTATACCTAAATTTCCCTTTTCATTAAGTTTATTCAGTAGTTGATTAAATCTTTGACGAGTAATATGACCTTTCGAAGACTGTTTAGATGGGAAAATCCATTTTGATTCATTGTTATCAGATATAAATTTCTTTCTAATTTTAAGATATACATTAATTGTATCTCTTGTTTGAGAGCTTACTGGAACTAATCTTTCTTTTTGGCCTTTTCCTATAATAAGTAAAAAATTTTTATCTTCATAAAGAGATGATAATTTCATTTCTACAAGTTCAGTTATTCTTATTCCAGTAGCATAAAGTATTTCAATCATGGTATATAGCCGAATACCTTTTGGAGTCTTATCTTCTTTTGTAAATTCTAATAATTTATCAACCTGTTTATTTGATAAAATGATTGGAAGTTTTTTCTTTTGTTTTGGTATTTCTAAATGATTTATAGGATTTAAATCTATTATTTTCTCTTCTAATAAAAAATTAAAAAAATGACTTAATGAAGAGATCTTTCTTGAAATAGTAGTTTTTTCAAAGCCTTTATTTTGAAATGAATAAACAAATTCATTGATATTATCAACTGATAGTCTTTTAATATCACATTCTTTTTTTTCAATAAAATTGATAAATTGGTCAAGATCGCTTTTGTATGACTGGATAGTATTCCTAGCCAATCCTTTTTCAGATGCTAAAACTTCCAAAAAATTTTCTACTAGCGGTGTGTTTTTCACAATACTTATATTGGATTATTTGCAAAATACTCGAATACAAAATTATTTAAGTGAACAGGGCTTATATTATTGAAGGATTCTAATATTAAAAATAGAGAGTAGTTATCAATTAATTCTGTAGATTTATTTCCATGAATAATTGTCATTAGAAGTATTGCCTCACCCTCTTTATTGTTTGAAATATTTTTTAGATATTCTGATAACTTAACATTTGAAATAACTGTCGAAATTTTATTAAATTCATTTTCACTTTTCCAATAATGCAATAAAGAAGAGTTGTTGATAACTTCAAAATGTTTAGCTAACATATTCTTTTGGTTTTCTAAGATGTTACGATCAAATAATAATACTTCAACATCTTCTTGATCGAAATCAGCTCCTTCTAATTTTAGTGATAGGTAATATTTAATCTTGCGCTTTGCATCTTCTGCATCTTTAGCCAAGTCTAAGTTTTCCAACCAACTCTGACATTGACTCACATCGTCATTTAGCAAAAGTATTAAACAAATAGAAGGGGATTCATTTTTAAACTCCTGCTGAGGCTTGATTATTCTCACTTTATCATAAATCAAACTGGCCGAATTTATTAATAAGTTTCGATTGCCCATTTCATTTACAAAAACAAAAACTAATTTTACTAAATTTTTTTGATTAGAGGTATTTCTGATCTGATTATATAAAATAATTCTTTTTTCCATATTCGATTCAGCGCTTGAGTAATCTTTATCTTTTTCAATATTGTTATCTAATAAATACTGTGCATAAGCCTTCGAAAGAATATTAATATCAATAATCCCTTGCGATACTAGATCTTCTATTAAAGAAATTTTTTTTGAATTTGTAGCACTACTTGAAAGCGCATAAAACATTCTTAAATCAACTCTTGAGTCCGCATTTATATAGTTAGAAAAATCAATATTTTTATTATTAATTAAGTTTAGTTTTAATAAATCAATTTGTTTAATTTTCTCAAAATTAATTTCTGTATCATTTAAATAAGAGCTAAGAATATAAATAAATTCATCGTCATATGATGATTCTTCCTTTATCAGAGAAATAATTAAATCAATAGATGGGAGATTATTAGACATTGCACTACAAAAAGCTCGCATTTTCAATCTTATTTTTTCATCTAAAATCTTACTCGATGTTTCTTTCTTACATACACTTTTATAATCACTATTAATAAGATGGTAATTAATAATACTGTTGGTCAACTCTTGACTCCATTCGTCATTCTTTATTAGTTCAGAAATTTGTAAAATAGCATCGTAATTACCTAAATCTCTAAAATGATCTAATTTGACTTCAAAAAAACTCTTACCTGATTGATCACTCTTAATAGGAGGTGTTGCAATTGTCATTAATGCTTTTAATTTAAGATTTCTTAATTCAGAATTCAGAAGTTTTTCTGGAGAATGAATAAGCAAATAGTGTATGTCTTCTAATTCAGAATCCTTCCATATGTTTGATTTTAAACCTCCATTAGATTCATCAAATAAACCAAAAGAGTCATTAATTGAATATGTAAAATCACTTTCTATAACATTATTTGATTCAAATTCAGAGCTGTCCTCATTTGTAATTGTAGCATCTACACTAAGTTCTTCTGGTTTAGGCAAAGATTGTAGTGTACTTTTCTCCCAAATTTCAAAGGGCTCTTCTTCACTAAGTAACTCCGCTAGAACGACCCTTTCAAAATTAAGTAAGATTACACTTATAACAATCAGTCTAATTATGTATAATAAACTAATATAAAAAATGTCACTTTTAATAAGATTACTCATACGGTTTTCTTTTAGCAGATTATCCTAAAACTGTGAAATTTATTCACATTTAATAATGTCAAAAATAAGACTGACACATAGTCCAAGAAATGTAGTGCTGGTCGGCCATATGGGCTCAGGAAAAACCTCAATTGGAAAAAAACTATCAAAAAAAATAGAGTTTAAATTTATTGATACTGATGAGGAAATAGAAAAAAAAATAAAGATGACAATTTCAGAATTTTTTATAAATAATAGTGAAAGAAAATTTAGAAATCTGGAAGAGGAGATTGTTAAAAGCATTTTATCTAAAAATACCAAATCAATAATAGCTTTTGGAGGAGGTGCTTTTGAAAATAAAAAAATTAGATCTATAACATTGGATCAACATTTTAGTGTATGGCTAAAATGTAATTTAAATACTCTCGCAATTAGGTGTGGAAATCGAAACCAAAGACCATTATTAAATAATAAAAATATTAAAAGTGAACTCAAGAATCTGGATAAAAAAAGAAAAAAAAATTATATGAAAAGTAATTTAATAATTGATGTTTCAAAAAAAACGAAAAATATAATTGCCACTGAAATTATTGGAAAACTAGATCAATATGAAAAAAAAAGTATTAAAAATTAAAACAAAACAAAATAGTTATCCAATTATAATTGGTTATAATACTCTTTCAAAACTAGGAACGTATTTAAAACCTTACTTAATTAACAAAAGAGTTTTTATAATTACAAACAAAACTGTTAGTGCGCTTTACAAAATAAAATTAGAAGAAGTTCTTATACAAAAAGGAATCAAGACCAATTTTATCATTCTTAAAGATGGTGAGGATCAAAAGAATTTAAAAACTATTTCAAAAGTTTCTTTACTTCTTTTGAAAAAAGGAATTGATAGAAACGATTCTATAGTTGCTTTTGGAGGAGGTGTTATAGGTGATATAGCAGGATTCATAGCAAGTATTACTTTAAGAGGTATGCAATGTATTCAAGTTCCAACAACGTTGTTATCTCAGGTAGATTCATCTGTTGGAGGTAAAACTGGTGTTAATACTCCAGAAGGTAAAAATTTAATTGGAACATTTTTTCAACCTACAGTTGTAATTATCGATGTTAACTTACTTTCTTCCTTGCCAAAAAGAGAATTATTATCTGGTTATGCAGAAATTGTAAAATATGGATTAATTATGGATTCTAAATTTTATAAATGGCTGGAGTTAAATGGTAAAAAAGTTATTGATGGTAACAGGCAAAAAAGGATTGAAGCTATCTATAGTAGTTGTAAAAATAAAGCAAAAATAGTTAATAAAGATGAAAAAGAAAAAAACATCAGGGCCTTACTGAATTTTGGCCACACTTTTGGTCATGCAATTGAATCATTAAATAAGTATAAAAAAAATATTAATCATGGTGAAGCCGTCTCAATGGGTATGATATTTGCATTAAAATTATCTCAAGATTTAGGTTACCTAAATAAATCTTCATTCAATAAAGTACTTAAACATTTTATCGATGTGGGCTTGCCCATATCTCTTCCAAATTCATTTAAGAAAAAAATTACTTTAAAAAAGTTCTTAACTGCAATAATGAAAGATAAAAAAATAAAAGGTGGTAAAATAAATTTAATTTTATTAAAAAAAATTGGAAACGCCATTATTACCAATAAATTCTCATTACAAAAACTAAATGAGGTTATATTATTACAAATTAATTAAATGCTTTTTGAGATTATAACTTTATTCATTTCCATTCTTATTTTACTTGTTCTTTCTGCTTTTTTTTCAGGATCAGAAACAGCCCTAACAGCAAGTACGAGAAGTAGACTTACTGGCCTAGGAATGAAAGGTAAAAAAAATTCAAAAATTGCAATTGCTCTTCTAAATAAAAAAGAGTCTTTAATCGGTGCAATTTTGTTAGGTAATAATCTTGTAAATATTCTTGCATCAGCTCTAGCTACAAGTTTATTTATAAAAATGTTTGGAAATGCCGGTGTTGCCTATGCAGTAATAATAATGACAGTTCTAATAGTTATTTTTTCTGAGATTCTCCCAAAAAGTTATGCAATAGCAAATGCGGAAAAATTAGCTTTAATTGTAAGCCCAGTTATAAAACCATTAGTTATTATTCTTGCTCCAATTACCTGGATAATGGAGAAAATAGTTTTTTTTATACTTAATCTCATGAGAATCAACCATCATAAAAATACTCGAAGCTTGTCAGTAGAAGATGAAATAAGAGGTACCGTTAGCCTTCATCATAAAGAAGGCCGACTTTATAAAGCTGGTAAAGACATGGTCACAGGAATCTTAGATCTTTCTGACGTAACTGTAGAAGATGTCATGGTACACCGCAGTAATATCTTTATGGTTGATATTGATGATAAACCAAAAGAAATAATTAACCAAGTTATTGATAGTCCTTATAGTCGTATCCCAGTATGGAAAGACAACAACGAAAATATTATTGGACTAATTCACGCAAAAAATATTTTAAAAATATTAAGTAAAAAAAATAGTAAAGAAATAAAAAGAAATGATATTAAAAATTCATTAGTTAAAACATGGTTCGTTCCAGAAACAACTTCTTTAAAAGATCAATTGCAAATGCATCTTAGAAGAAAAATTAAACTAGCCATGGTTATAGACGAATATGGGGCTTTGAATGGCATAATAAGTCTTGAAGATATAATTGAGGAAATTGTTGGAGATATTAGTGACGAACATGATCTTGATCTGTCGGATATAACAAGAGAAAGAGATGGATCTTTAATAGTAAATGGCACCACAGAAATTAGAAATATCAATAGAAGTTATGGTTGGAAATTACCGGAAGAAGAAGCAAATACAATATCAGGATTCTTAATTCATGAATCTAGATCCTTTCCAAAAAATGGACAAGTATTTCATTTTTACGGTTTTAAGTTTGAGATAATTCAGGCTGAAAAGAATACAATTTCTAAGATCAGAATCTCATCTCTTAACTAATTGAAATTCATCTAAAGTATAAAGCTTGAATCTGATCGAATGAATATCTTTTGAGATTTCCTCCGATAATATCTTATGAACTTTTCTTTCCCTATCTATTTTAGATAAATTCTCAAAATCTTTAGAAACAATAATTAATTTAATATGAGATGTATCATTATTATCTTCTAAAAAATGATTTTTATGCTTATCAGAAAAATTAATTATTTTAAAAAAATTAGGAGAGAAGTTTTCATTAATTTTTTTTGTTATAGTTTTTTCAAGATTCATCTAATATAGATTCTAACATAGATTATTATTATATGCCCAATAGAAAATGCAATATTCAAGACTGTAATTTAGAAGCTGATTATAAAGCCCCGTCATCTCCTAATGAGTTAAAAAAATACATTTGGTTTTGCTTAAAGCACATAAAAGAATACAACAAAAAATGGAATTTCTTTTCAAATATGACAGCAGATGAAATTGAAGAATTTATTAAAGATGATGTAATTGGTCATAGAAAAACAAAAAAAATTGGTAATTATCAAAATAATTATTTCGAAAAAGCTTCAAAAATTGACGAAAGCATCTCTTCCTTATTCAATGGTGTTGAAAAATTAAAAATAAACCCTTATGTACTTAATTCTCGTTATTCAAATGCTTTAGTTACGCTTGAAATAACTGGTAATAAGGCTTCGTTGGAAGAAATTAAAGGAGCATTTAAAAGAATTGTAAAAGAGTTGCACCCTGATACAGTTGGAAAAAATAAAAATAACACTGAAAAACTTACAAAGGTACTTGAAGCATATAAAATATTAAAAGATTATAATGAACAATTTAAAATCCCAAACATTAAATAGTCCAGATATTTCAATTTCTGTAAACCAAGCCTTTGGTATTGACACCAACCTTCACGTTGATGGATTTTCTGAACGATCTGAATATGTTCCTGACGTAGATAACAACTACTGTTTCGATAAGGATACAACTATGGCAATACTGTCAGGCTTTAAATATAACAGAAGAGTAATGATTCAGGGTCTACATGGAACTGGAAAATCAACGCATATTGAACAGGTTGCTGCTCGACTTAATTGGCCATGTGTAAGAGTAAATCTAGACAGTCATATAAGCCGTATAGATCTTATCGGAAAAGATGCAATTGTATTAAACGACGGCAAACAAGTTACAGAATTCCAAGATGGTATGCTGCCATGGTCTATTCAAAATCCCACGGCATTAGTATTTGATGAATATGATGCAGGCAGACCTGATGTAATGTTCGTAATTCAAAGAGTACTAGAATCTGATGGAAAATTTACTCTTCTTGATAAAAATAGGATTATAAAACCAAATGCTTTTTTTAGACTTTTTGCCACAACTAATACTGTAGGACTGGGTGACACAACTGGACTTTATCATGGCACTCAACAAATTAATCAAGGACAAATGGATAGATGGAATATTGTTACTACTTTGAATTATCTTAAAATGGAACAAGAAAAGAAAATTATCCATTCAAAAGTCCCTAGCTTTAACACCAAAGAAAGATTAGAAATTATCGATTTAATGATCAGAGTAGCTGATCTAACAAGGAATGGTCTTGCTAATGGTGACATTTCAACTGTAATGAGTCCGAGAACTGTTTTAACATGGGCAGAGAACTCTGAAATTTTTGACTTTAATTACTCGCTTGCATTCAAGCTTACCTTTCTAAACAAATGTGATGATAGTGAAAAACAAATAATTAGCGAATACTATCAAAGATGTTTTGGTGATGACATTAGCAATATTTCATCTGAAATAAATTTGGTATAATGAAGGGTGACTTAATAGAAGAATTTAAAAAAGCCATTTCTTCAACGGTAAAAGCAATCGCAGAAAATAAGGAAATAGAAGTAATTTTCGATGATAATAATTTTTCGTCAGAAAATAAAATAGTTCTTCCAAGTATTGAAAGTAAAGAAGATGTAGAATCTTTATCAGAGTTGAGGGGGAATGCAGATAATCAGGCTTTAATGTATAAGTATCATGACAAAGAACTTTTTAATAAGTTTTCACCTAAAGGAGAGAGAAACAAACAAATATATGAACAACTCGAAAACACACGCATTCAAATTATTGGCAGTCAGTTAATGCGAGGAGTTAAAGCTAATCTTTATTCACTATACGAAAAAAAATGTAAAGATATTAATATATTAGATGTATCACAAAAATCTGATTTAGACATTAAAAATGCTCTTGATCTTTATTTTAGAAGTCAAGTAAATCAGGAATTAGTCCCTGAACATGCAACTAAAGCTGTTTCACTCTGGAGAAAATGGTTTCAACAAAAAATAGGAAATTCAACTGATGCGTTAATTAAAAATATTAATAATCAACAAGAATTTGCAAAGCTGGTAAACAAATTAATTGATGATTTAAATTTTTATGACAGATCTGAAAAAGATAAAGAGACAAATGATAATGAAGAAAATGAAAACATTGATCAACTGAATAATAATGAAATTGATGAAGTTGAAAATCAATCATCTTTTAATGATGAACAAGAAGAAAAAGCAAGTATTGATGAAAGTGATATGTCCCTTGATCAGAATAACACAGATCAATTTAATGATGTAGATGAAGGAAACTCAGAAAATACAACCCCTCAATACAAAGATGATTCCTCAAACGAAAAAATATTAAATGATTATAAGATTTATTCTAAAGAATTTGATGAGACTATAACTGCCTCTCATCTCTGTGAAGAGGAAGAATTAAATCGATTAAGAGCTTATTTAGATCAACAGCTGAAATCATTTCAAATAATCATTTCTAGGCTTGCAAATAGACTACAAAGGAAATTGCTTGCCAAACAAAACCGTAGCTGGGATTTCGACCTTGAAGAAGGACTTCTTAATACATCAAGATTAACTCGAGTGATAATGGATCCTATGTATTCATTATCATTTAAAAAAGAAAAAGACACTGATTTTAAAGATACAGTGGTTTCTCTTCTGATTGATAATTCTGGCTCAATGAGAGGACGTCCAATCACTGTGGCCGCAATGAGTGCAGATATTTTAACAAGAACTCTCGAAAGATGTGGGGTAAAAGTTGAAGTTTTAGGATTTACCACTAAGGCTTGGAAAGGGGGCAAAAGCAGGGAACATTGGATGCATAACAATAAGCCACCTACTCCAGGTAGATTAAATGATTTACGTCACATAGTTTATAAAGCGGCCGATGAACCCTGGCGAAGATCAAAAAACAATCTAGGCTTGATGATGCGAGAAGGTTTATTAAAAGAAAATATTGATGGAGAAGCACTTTTATGGGCACATAAAAGATTGCAAAATAGATATGAAGCTAGAAAAATATTAATGGTTATATCAGATGGTGCGCCAGTAGATGACAGTACTTTATCTGTAAATTCAGGAAATTATCTTGAGAAACATTTAAGAGGCGTAATTAATTGGATTGAAAATAAATCATATGTTCAGTTGCTTGCTGTTGGCATTGGACATGATGTCACTCGATATTATAAAAAAGCAGTCACAATAATCGATACCGAACAATTAGCGAACGTAATGACTGAACAGTTGGTTGATTTATTTGAAGAAGATGAAAAGAAAATTCGAAAGACTATTAACTAGCTGTCTCTGAAATTCGTTGAATAGTTTTTTGTATTCTTTTAGCTCTCAGAGAGAGTTTTTTACTTTTGGTTCTCATTAAGAACTCATCTATACCACCATATTTTGCTACTGTCCTGATAGAGGATGTAGCTACGCGAAAACGTATATTTTTATTAAGAAGTTCGCTCTTAAAAGTTATTGATTGCATATTAGGATTGAATTTTCGTTTTGTCTTATTATTAGATTTGCTAACATTGTTGCCAAACTGAACTTTTTTACCAGAAAGATCGCATACTTTTGTCATAATAAAAATGTGATAATGTTTTAAAGAGATATTGTCAATATTATTAGATTTATTTAAGTATTTTTTTTAAAAACTTATCAATGGCTTTGTGCATTGTTTCTTCACCATTTAAGATCTTTTTTGTCATATCTTCAAAACCTCCATTCTTTTGTATATCTGATTGGACTTTATCATGAATCTGTACTTTTACTTCTTCCCTTATCCAATAAGAAAGTTGGTTAGTACGTCTTATATCAAATATCCTGTTCTTCTTATTATGAGTGATAACTTTCTGTATTGCATTAATAACTTCTCTCATTCCAGTTTGCTCTAAAGATGAAACTAGTAATACTTCTTTATCAGCTGTCTCATTTATTGAATAATAACTTAAAGCAGATTTATAATCAGACGCGGTCTTGGAGGCTTGTAACTTTAAATCTCCATCATATTTATTAACAATA